>Ga0302319_10000169_pt1 | contig 136844 bp, 116 predicted proteins | sample Bog_T0_2_FD_203319 | JGI IMG/M metagenome (GOLD analysis project Ga0302319, IMG submission 203319) | Peat permafrost microbial communities from Stordalen Mire near Abisko, Sweden - Bog_T0_2 | ecosystem: Environmental > Terrestrial > Soil > Wetlands > Peat | place: Sweden: Abisko, Stordalen...
CATGAATAATGCCGTGCGATAGCTGCCAAGTTCCAAGAGGCGCTGCAATTGGAGTGAGCTAATTCCCTTTTTGGAACTGCAAAGGAGATACCAAGCAATCAGCCATTTGCGGAGCGGGATATGGCTACCCGCGAACTGGAAGTCCTTGCGGACGGCCACCGCTCATCCCGACATCCTGAAGGCTAAAGTGGCGAATGGAAGATTGCCGTTGCAGCGTCGAGCCTGCGGCTCGATTGGATTCGGACGCAGGACGAACACTACACTTTTCGGCGGTTCATTTGGTTCGCAGTTAAAATCTTTGCGTCATGGCGGTTAAAACATCGCCTTGAACCGGGATTGAAGCATTTAAAGCTGGAGACATGGGCGATGTCTGTCTTACGTTGTCCCGAAAGATTTCTGCACGAGCACGAAACGGCGTAAAAACAGGGACTCGACATGAAGACGACATTTATCCACAGGGCGATGGCTGCCGCTCTCGCGCTGACGCTGGCCCCGGCGGCCAATGGCGGGATGGACCTGGACAAGGATGGCGGCGATGGCGGCACAAACCTGCAAGCGCTGGTCACGGCGGCATTGAACCCCGTCGCCAACATGATGAAAGTGCCCTTCCAAAATGACTTTGACTTCGGTATCGGTCCCAACCAGGTCACGCAGTACACGCTCAACATCGAGCCGATCGTTCCGTTCACGTTGAACGAGGATTGGAATCTCATCACGCGCATTATCATTCCGATCATCAGCGAGCCGTCGGCGGGTCCCGGACAACCCAGCGTGGCCGGCTTGGGCGATATAAACCCCTCGATCTTCCTGTCCCCCGCCGCAAAGGACCGCCACCAGTTCTGGGGCGTTGGGCCGACCTTCACCTTCCCGACCGGCACATCGTCGGAATTGACCAGCGGCCAATGGAGCCTCGGCCCCGCCGCCGTTTATCTGGCCACGCCGGGACCGTGGATGATCGGCGTTTTTGCGAACCAGCAGTGGAGCGTCGGCGGCTGGGGCGACCGGAACGTGAACTCAACCTACATTCAGCCGATGGTCATTTATCATCTGACCAAGGGCTGGTATCTGACTTCGATACCGGTTATCACCGCGAACTGGGAGGCCGATTCCGGCAATCGCTGGACGGTTCCCGTGGGCGGCGGCGCGGGGAAAATTGTGAAGCTGGGCTGGCAGCCGCTGAACCTGCAACTTCAGGCGTTCTACAACGTGGAACGGCCGGACAATGGCCCCGATTGGCAGTTGCGCTTCCAGATACTGTTCCTCTTTCCCAAATGAACCCGGAAACAGACACTGAATATTGTCACAAGCCGGTATCAACTCAAAAACCAGAAAGCTATTTTTAACCGCCAAGGTGCCAGGCGCACAAAGGATTTGAGCGGCGAAGATGGAAGATGGCGCAGAGGAAAAAGCCGTTTCTCCATCTTCCATTCTCCATCCTCAATCCTCGCTTGGTGCAACCGCTCCATCCTCAATCATCCATTCTCGCTTGAAAGAACATGGTGTTCTCCGCGTCTTGGCGGTTTAATCCCCGCCTTTGGCTTGCCGGGTGAATCAGTAGGCGTCGTATAGCGGCGTGTCTTTGTGCCGTTCCATGAATTGGTGCAAGTCGGCCATGATGCTGCCGGCCTCCGCTGTCAGCGTGTCCACCGGAAGACCGCGGGAGTCGGCGGCGTGGATGCGTTTTATCACGCCGGCCAGTTGGTCGCGAAGTTGTTGGAACGTCCGTTCCGAATTATTCCCAGAAGGCATACATATTTTATACGTCGCGCGGCTCAAAATCTTTCAAGGAAAAGAATGGAGCGGCATGCGCCGCCCTATTCATTGTAGCGTTCGGCCTGTGGCCGAATTGAATCAAGCCACAGGCTCGACGTTACACCATTTTTAAGCCCTGGCGGATGTCCATCCGCGTCATCTGCGGTTAAAGAAGCTTTCGCGGTTGTCGAGGACGAGAACGATGACGAGGAGGAATGTAATCTTTGAACATATCATCATATCAAGATACGTTGATTTTTAATTTGCATTGCGGAAGGATGTTGATTAATTTGTGTCCGGTTAATTTATCGCCAGACCATGCCGGACCGAATTGAACATCTGGAACGCCTGTTGCGCGAACGCATCGTCATCATTGACGGCGCGATGGGCACGATGATCCAGCAACGCAAGCTGGATGAGGCGGCGTTTCGCGGCGCACGGTTCGCGGACTGGCGCGGCCGGGACCTCAAGGGCCTCAACGACCTGTTGAACATCACCCAACCGGCGGTCATCGAGGACATCCACCGCCTGTATCTCGAAGCCGGCGCGGACATCATCGAGACGAACACTTTCAACTCGCAGTCCATCTCGCTGGCGGATTACGGGATGGAATCGCTGGCTTACGAACTGAGCAAGGCCGGCGCGGAATGCGCACGCCGCGCGGCGGATCGGGTCGAAAAAGCGCAACCCGGGAGAATTTGTTTCGTCGCGGGCGCCATTGGCCCGACGACCAAGACTTCGTCCATTTCGACGGACGTGAACAATCCCGGCGCGCGCGGCACCAATTACGACGAACTGGTAAAAGCCTACGGCGAACAGATCAACGGTTTGCTCGACGGCGGCGCGGACGTGCTGCTGGTGGAAACGATATTTGACACGCTCAACGCCCGGGCCGCGTTTTTTGCGATCCAGAAGATTTTTGATGAGCGGGGAATTCAAGCTGTTGAAGGTAGGGCGGGCAGTCCCCTGCCCGCCGAGCGGCGCGCACGGGGTGACGCGCCCTACCAAAAATGTATCCCCATCCTTGCCTCGGTGACGTTTATCCAGGCGGGCAGCAATCGCGGCGTGACCGGACAGACAGTCGAGGCGTTCTGGAATTCCATTTCGAACGTTCCCCTGCTCTCCGTGGGCATGAACTGCGCGCTGGGGCCTAAGGAACTGCGTCCGCTGGTTGAGGAACTTTCCACTCTCGCGCCGATTTACGCCAGCGCCTATCCAAACGCCGGCCTGCCCAATCCCCTGCTCCCGACGGGCTTTCCCGAGACGCCGGAAACACTGGCGCCGCAGCTTCGTGAATGGGCGCAAAACGGCTGGCTGAACATCGTCGGCGGCTGCTGCGGCACCACGCCGCCGCACATCAAAGCCATTGCCGACGCCGTGCGCGGCATCGCGCCTCGCAAAGTGCCGACGGTCGAACCGTATCTCCGTTTGAGCGGACTTGATGCCGTGACCATTCGTCCGGATTCCAATTTCCTGAACATCGGCGAGCGCACCAATGTCGCCGGTTCACCGAAATTCGCCCAGCTCATCAAGACCGGCGATTACGAGGCCGCGCTGACCGTCGCCCGCCAGCAGGTGGAGAACGGCGCGCAGGTCATTGACGTCTGCATGGACGAGGGAATGATTGACGGCGTCGCCGCGATGACGAAGTTTCTGAACCTCATCGCGTCCGAACCGGACATCTGCAAAGTGCCGGTGATGGTGGACTCGTCAAAATGGGAGGTCATCGAGGCCGGCCTGAAATGCCTGCAAGGCAAGGGCATCGTCAATTCCATTTCGCTGAAGGAAGGCGAGGAAAAGTTTCTGCACCAGGCGAAACTGGTCCGCCGCTACGGTGCGGCTGTTGTCGTGATGGCCTTTGACGAACGCGGCCAGGCGGATTCGTTTGAACGGCGCACGGAGGTTTGCCGGCGCGCCTACGATTTACTGGTCCAAAAGGTCGGGTTCCCGCCGCAGGACATCATTTTTGACCCGAACGTCCTCACCGTCGGCACGGGCATGGAGGAACACGCGAACTACGCCGTGGATTTCATCCGCGCGACGAAATGGATCAAGGAGAACCTGCCGCAGGCCAAGGTTAGCGGCGGCATCAGCAACGTCAGTTTCAGCTTTCGTGGCAACAACGCCGTGCGCGAGGCGATGCACAGTGCGTTTCTGTATCACGCCATCCGCGCCGGGCTCGACATGGGCATCGTCAACGCCGGCATGCTGGCGGTTTACGAAGAGGTGCCGAAGGATTTGCTCGCGCTGGTCGAGGACGTATTGCTCAATCGTCGGCCCGACGCCACCGAGCGGCTGATCAAGTTTGCCGAATCGGTGAAGCAAAAGGGCAAGGCCGTGGTCGTCGAGGACGAATGGCGCAAAGGCACGATTGAGGAGCGCCTCAGCCACGCGCTGGTCAAGGGCGTCGTGGATTTCATTGACGCCGACATCGAGGAAGCACGGCAGAAATATGGCAAGCCGCTGCTCGTCATCGAAGGCCCGCTCATGGCGGGAATGAACGTCGTCGGCGATTTGTTTGGCGCCGGCAAAATGTTTTTGCCACAGGTGGTAAAATCCGCCCGCGTGATGAAAAAGGCCGTGGCGTATCTGCAACCGTTCATGGAAGCGGAAAAGAAAGCCGCTGGTGGCGTACACAAAAACGCCGGAAAAATCCTCATGGCCACGGTCAAAGGTGACGTGCATGACATCGGCAAGAACATCGTCGGCGTCGTGCTCGGCTGCAACAACTACGAGGTGATTGACCTCGGCGTGATGGTGCCGTGCGAGAAAATATTACAGGCCGCCCGCGAGCAGAACGTGGACATCATCGGCCTGAGCGGGCTGATCACGCCATCGCTCGACGAAATGGCGCATGTGGCGCGGGAGATGGAACGGCAAGGCATGAAATTGCCGTTGCTCATCGGCGGCGCGACCACGAGCAAGGCGCACACGGCAGTGAAGATCGCGCCGGGTTACGGCCAGCCGGTGGTCCACGTCCTGGACGCGTCGCGCGCCGTGCCGGTGGTCAGCAGTTTGATCAGCAAGGAGCAAAGGCCGGCCTTCGCGGCGCAAATCTGCGAGGAATACGACCGCGTCCGCGCCCAGCACGCCGGACAGCAGGCGAAACTAGTTGCCCTGAAAGCCGCCCGCGCCAACGCGCCGAAGCTGAAGTTTGACGATTTGCCGAAGCCGGAATTCACCGGCGTGAGGATTTTATTTTCTGACACCGGTAGGGCGGGCAGTCCTCTGCCCGCCGAGCGGCGCGCACGGAGTGACACGCCCAACCTGATATCGCTGTCCGATCTCGTCCCGTTCATTGACTGGTCGCCATTTTTTCACACGTGGGAATTGCGCGGGCGCTATCCAACAATCCTCAAACACGAAAAATATGGCGAGCATGCGCGCAAACTCTTTGCTGACGCTCAGGAGTTGCTCGGAAAGATTGTTGCCGGGAAATTGATCCAGCCGCGCGGTGTTTATGGTTTCTTCCCGGCGAACCGGGTTGGCGATGACGTGGAGCTATACACCGACGAATCGCGGGCGAAAACCCTGGCCACGTTCCATTTCCTGCGCCAGCAAATCGCGAAGGACGACGGCACGCCGAACCGGTGTTTGGCGGATTTCACCGCGCCAAAGGGTTTGCCGGATCATCTCGGCGCATTTGCGGTGACTTCAGGGCACGGGTTGAAGGAACTGGTGGAAAAATTCAAGGCCGACCATGACGACTACAACGCCATCATGGCCGAGGCGCTGGCCGACCGGCTGGCGGAGGCATTTGCGGAATTCCTGCACCAGCACGTTCGCAAAGAATGGGGTTACGGCAAAGCAGAGAAACTGACCACCGAAGACCTGATCGGGGAAAAATATCGCGGCATCCGGCCGGCGGCGGGTTACCCCGCGTGTCCGGACCACACCGAGAAGGGAATTCTCTGGAAGCTGCTCGACGTGGAAAAGAACGCGGGCATCCGGCTGACGGAAAGTTTTGCCATGTGGCCGGGCAGCAGCGTGAGCGGATTGTATTTCGCGCATCCGGAATCAAAATATTTCGCCGTCGGCAAACTCGGCCGCGACCAGTTGCTGGATTATCACGTCCGCAAAGGCATGACCTTGCAGGAAGCCGAGCGCTGGCTGGGGCCGTATTTGAACTACGACCCGGTAAAAACAACCGTGTCCCCCTGTGGCTGCGGGCAAACCCATTGATTAACCGTCAAACTGGGGCTTGTTTTTCGCGGGATGTGGCCTAAATTCAAAGCATGAAGCACGATGTTGTGCCAGTGCAAATCCGGGGAATACTTCCCGCCAACAGCGGCTGCGCCCTATTTGTCGGCAATGATGACAAGGTCTTCGTCATCAATGTCGAGCCGCAAATGGGCGCGGTCATCGGCATGTTCCTGCGCCAGACACCCAAGGAACGCCCGCTGACCCACGATCTCATCAACCGGATTTTTCAGGGCTTCGGCATCAATGTCGAACGCGTTATCATCACGGATTTGAAGAATTCCACCTACTTCGCCCGGCTGATTTTGCAGCAGCAAAACGAACTGGCGCGGAAAATTGTCGAGGTGGACGCGCGCCCCAGCGATTGCCTGGCCATCGCCGCCGCACAGAAGAAACCGATTTTCGTCGCCTCCCAGCTTTTTGAGCAGGTCGAGGACATGAGCGAGGTGCTGAACCGGATCAATGAAACCGGCAGCGAACCCGAATAAAATGGCCGCCGCCAAACCCCCATCGCTTGCCCTCATTTGCGGCGACGACGAATTCGCCGTCAAGGCCCGCGCCAGACAACTCCACCAGCAATGGTGCGACGAACTGGGCGGCATGGACCACGAAACCATCGAGGCCGCCGTTGCTAACAGCGGCGAGGCGCTCACCGCCGTCGCCCGCCTGCGCGAAGGCCTGCAAACGCTGCCGTTTTTTGGCACCGGCAAGGTCATCTGGCTGCGCGACTGCAATTTTCTCGGCGACGAACGCGCCGCATCCGCCCAGGCCGTCACGGAAACGCTGAACGAGCTGGCCGAGGAACTGAAAAAGTTTTCCTGGCAGGGCGTGCGCCTGCTCATCAGCGCGGGCAAGGTGGACAAGCGCAAAACCTTTTACAAAACGCTCGATAAAATCGGGGCGGTCGAAACGTTTTCCGGCTGGTCGGTGGATGACCGCGACTGGGCGGAGCGGGCGGAAGTTGCGGCCCGCGCGGCCGTTCGCCTGCGGCAAAAGGAAATATCGGAGGAAGCGCTGGCGGAACTGGTCAGCCGCGTCGGCCCCCATCCGCGCCAGCTCGACAACGAGGTTGAAAAACTGTGCCTGTTCGCCGGCGACCGCAAAAGGCTAGAAGTCGCGGACGTGGCCGCCATTTGCACACGCAACAAAACGGCGCGGGCGTTTGCGCTGGGCGACGCGCTGGGCGACCGGGATTTGCCGCGCTTGTTGCGGCGACTGGACGAGGAACTTTGGGAAATTAAATCCAGTTCGCAAAAATCGGAAATCGGATTGCTGTATGGTTTGATTTCCAAAGTACGCGCGATGCTGCTGCTCAAGGAAATGCTGCGCGAAGGCTGGATCAAGCCGGAGATGGATTACAACCGGTTCAAGGCACAACTGGAGCGCGTACCCGCCGATAAATTGCCGGCGGACAAGCGGTTCAACCCGCTGGCGTTGAATCCGTATGTGCTTTACAAAGCGCTGCCGCAGGCAAAAAAATACAGCCAGGCCGAATTGGTTCGCGCCATGGATCTGTTGTTACGTTGCAATCAGCGGCTGGTGTCGAGCGGACTCGACGAAACGCTGGTATTGCAGCAAACCTTGGTGCAAATTGTCACGCCGCAGGCAGTCGCGGCTTGAACGGTAACAAATTTATTTTGAGAAATGTCAACGTCACCGGCAAAACTATCGGTACTGGTCGGCAGGGATTTTGCCTGCCTGAAAATCGCGGGCCGCGCCAATTTCTCGTTTAGTCCCGATTTCAAAACGCTGCTCACCGAGCTCAGCCAGAAGGGCTATAATCGCTTCGTCATTGATTTGTCGGAGTGCGTGCTCATGGACAGTACGTTTCTGGGTGTGCTGGCTGGATTTGGAATCAAGTTGAACCAGGCCGGCGCGCCCGATCAACGCGGCATTGAATTGCTGAACGCCAACGCGCGCGTCACCGAATTGCTCGAAAATCTTGGCGCGTTGCATCTCTTCAAAACCACCAGCGGCGCGATGCCATTGCCCGACGGCATTCGAACCTGCACGCCCGAATCCATCAACCCGTCGCACGAAGAAATCACCCGCACCAGTCTCGAAGCGCACCAGACACTCATGTCCGTCAATCCGGACAATGTTGCGCGGTTCAAGGATGTCACCCAGTTCCTGGCCGAAGACTTGAAGACGCTGGAAAAGGGCAAATGAATTTGCGATCTGCGATTTACGATTGACACATCCTTCCCCAATCACCACCCAGCACGTAAATCGTATATCGGAAATCGTAAATAACCGAACCGGTTTTCAAACCGGCGCGGGCGCGGGCGTGCCAAGGCCGGGCAATTTCGGCGGTGCGGGCTTCGGCGGCGTTTCCGGCAAAGGCGTGCCGGCGGGCGCTCCTAAAACCGTTCCGCCCGGCGGCTTGGGTGGAGGCGGGGTAAACTTGCCGGTATTTATAATTTCCTCAACCTGGGCGCGATCGAGCGTTTCGTATTCGAGCAGCGCGCTGGCAATCATTTCCAGCTTGCTGCGATGGGTGACGATGATGTTTTGCGCGGTTTTGTAGCCTTCATCAATGAGGCGCTTGATTTCCTCGTCAATTTCGCGCGCCGTGCTTTCGCTGTAAACCTTCGGGCGGCCCATCTCGCGGCCGAGAAAGACAAATTCATCGTCGGTGCCGTATTGCACCATGCCGACCTTGTCGCTCATGCCATACTGGCAGACCATCGCCCGCGCCATGGCCGTCGCCTGTTGAATGTCCATTGACGCGCCAGTCGAAATGTCACCGGACATGATTTCCTCGGCGATGCGTCCTCCCATGGTCACCGCAATGTCATCCAGCATCTCCTTCCGGCTGCGGCTTAAAATATCCTTCTCCGGCAACTGCATCGTCGAACCCAGCGACTGCCCGCGCGGAATGATCGTGACCTTGTGCAGCGGATGCGTGTGATCGAGCAGCATGTTCACAAGCACGTGCCCGGCCTCGTGCCAGGCGGTGTTTTTCTTTTCCTCATCTGTCATGGCCAGGCTGCGGCGTTCGCGCCCCCACCGGACCTTGTCGCGCGCTTCCTCCAATTCCTCCATGCCCACGGATTTTTTGTTCAACCGCGCGGCGAGCAGCGCCGCTTCGTTCAACAAATTCGCCAGTTCCGCGCCGGAATATCCCGGGGTGCCGCGCGCGATGATGGACAAATCCACTTCCGGCGCGAGCTTCACGTTTTTGGCGTGAACCTTCAAAATCCCCTCGCGCCCGCGCACGTCGGGCAAATTGACAACCACCTGCCGGTCAAATCGTCCCGGTCGCATCAGTGCCGGATCCAGCACGTCCGGCCGGTTCGTCGCAGCGATGATGATGATACCTTCCTGCGTGTCAAAGCCGTCCATTTCAACGAGCAAGGCATTGAGCGTCTGCTCGCGTTCGTCGTTGCCGCCGCCGAGACCGTGGCCGCGGCTGCGCCCGACGGCGTCAATTTCGTCAATGAAAACCAGGCACGGCGTGGCGCGGCGCGCCTGTTCAAACATGTCGCGCACCCGGCTGGCGCCGACACCAACGAACATTTCGACAAAGTCCGAGCCGCTGATGCTGAAGAACGAGGCGTCCGCTTCGCCCGCGATGGCCTTGGCCAAGAGCGTTTTGCCCGTGCCAGGCGGCCCGACCATCAACACGCCCTTGGGAATCCGTCCGCCCAGGCGCTGGAATTTTTTAGGGTCCTTCAAAAATTCGACGATCTCGGAAACTTCCTCAATGGCTTCTTCAATGCCCGCCACGTCCTTGAACATGGTTTTGTTCCGCTCTTTCGCGAGCATCCGCGCCTTGCTTTTGCCGAAGCTCAACGCGCCCTTGCCGGCCATTTTAATCTGGCGAATGAAGAAAAACCAAAACAGGATGCCAATCAGTAAAAACGGCGCCAGGGTCCAGATCATGTTCAACAACATCGGGCTGGTCTCGCTCACTTCCAGCTTGCCCTTGGGCGGCAACAATTCGTCCTTCATCTTTTCTGTGAGCAGGGCTTTTGTGCTGAAAGGGGTCAAAACGGTCTTGCCGTCCTTATCGGCGGATTTGTAGGTGCCAACTATTTCAATCAGGTTTCCTGACTGAAGGTTGTAATTGATGGTCGCCTGCGCGATCTGATTCGACTCATATTTTTGGAAAAAATCGGACTGCGACAGGTTCGAACTCTGCGCGCCCATGCGGTTGCGAAGCAGCATCAGCGCCGCCAGGCTGCCGATGACGACAATCCACGCCAGCCACGCCCCCGACGGCATTTTCATGCCACCCGGCGGCTTCTTAGGTTCACGGTTGTCGCTGTTTTTTTGATTTTGATCGTCGTCGAACATCGTTTTCGCCTTTGGTAGGCCACAATAACATGGCATTCCCGCTTTCGCAATGGCCTAATTGAGCTATAAATATGCCAATGCGCATCGGTTCGCTGACGCTTTCATCCAACCTGTTTCTCTCGCCGCTGGCGGGTTATACCAACCTGCCCTTCCGCCTCGTCGTGCGCGAAATCGGCGGCGTCGGCCTCTGCACCACCGACCTCGTCAACGCCCGCTCGCTCTTGGAGAAAAACAAGAACGCCTTCAAGCTCATCGAAACCCGCCCGGCAGATTCGCCCCTGGCCGTGCAATTGTTCGGCTCCGTGCCCGAAGAAATGCGCGATGCGGCGGCCAAAGTTGAATCGCTCGGCTTCGCGTCCGTGGACATCAACATGGGCTGTCCCGTTCGCAAGGTTTGCAACGTTGGCGGCGGCTCGGCCATGATGACCGAATTGACCCAAACCGCCAAACTCGTCCGCGGCATGGTCAACGCCGTGAAAATTCCTGTCACCGCCAAGATGCGCCTCGGCTGGGACGATGAAAACTTGACCGCACCGGACCTGGCGCGCGCGCTCGAAGACGCCGGGATCGCCGCTATTTTCGTTCATGGCCGGACGCGGCAGCAAGGTTTCGGCGGCACGGTGAATCTCGCCGGCATTCGGGCCGTCGTGCAGGCCGTGAAAAACATTCCCGTCATCGGCAACGGCGATGTCATCACGCCGCAGGCGGCGAAGAAGATGCTGGATGACACCGGCTGCGCCGGCGTGAGCATCGGCCGCGGCGCGTTTTACAATCCCTGGATTTTCCAGCACACGCTGGAATATTTGAAAAGCTTCCGGAGGGACGAGTTACACGAGTCCCAAAAATCTCAAACGTCTTGTAGCAGCGGACGTGAGTCCGCTCTAACTTCAAAAGATTTAGGGGGAAATAATGAGCCGACTCACGTCGGCTGCTACGAAAAAAACGACGCCAACCTCCCGCCCGAACCCGCCTTTTCCGAGCGGGTGCGGGTGATGTGCCGGCATCTGGATTTGATGATTGAAGTTTTTGGCGAGGAACCCGGCTGCCGGATGTTCCGCAAGGTCGTGCCGTGGTACGCCAAGCGGTTCGGCCCGTGCCACGAATTCAACAAACGCGTCGTGCAGGTTTCCACCCGCGCCGGATTCCACGAGGTTTTGGAAAATTACACCCGCTGGCGTCAGCAATTTCTCGACGCGACCGGTGAATTGCAGCCGCGTTTCCGCCCGCCGTCGCTGGTCGCGTCCTTCATGCGCGACGAACCCGCGTCAATCCAACGCGAACAAATTCCCGTGCCTAAGGGGCCGGTCGAGGTGTGGTAGGGTTTCTTCCGGGGCCGATTGTACTATTGACTGGCAGGGTAAAATCAGTAATTTTTTCAACATCGCATTGAGATACAACTCACAACTAATGATGGTGTGCGTCATATTTTTGGCGGGCTGCGCCTTCGACATCAGTTACGTCAAACAACTCCCCGCCACTTTTACCGCAAGTACAAATAACGTTGAGAGTTTCGTGCTTGATCGGCCAGTCAAAGCAACTCTCGGCACAGGTTTTCCCACCCGGCTTAACGCCGGCACACGCTGGCAACAAGTTGGAGAAACCGAATACGGCAAAGTATTCGCCACCAAAGACCAGGTGGTGACGGTTGAAGCCTCCAACATCTACGAAGCCCAGCTTGTCGTTTCCAATCAATTCATCACCGGATTTTATCTCATCGTTGAAAACAAATTCGCCCCGGTTACCCGACCCATTCGCATCGAAACCCAACCCATAAACCCCAAACCCGATACGTTAAAATGAAAAAATTGTTTTTTCTCCTGTTAATCGTGGGTAGTTCGGCCCTTATGACCGGTTGTGCCAGCGGTCCCAAGTATAGTGAAATGAAGGCGTCTTTTCCCGCAGTGCCGCAGGACAACGGACGCATTTTCTTCTATCGCACGGCTGTGCTTGGGGCGGCGGTCCAACCCGCCGTAACGGTTAACGGTAAGGAAATTGGAACCGCCCAACCTGAAGGATTTTTCTACGTGGACCGTCCGGCGGGAAATTATACCGTGGAAACCAGTACGGAGGTTGAAAGACGATTAAGTTTGACCCTGGAAACGAACCAAACCCGGTATGTTCGACTTAACATTTCCATGGGGTTCTTCATCGGACACGTTTACCCGGAACTGGTTGACAATATGGCCGGTGAAAACGAAATTTCCGACTGTCATTACACCGGTTCCAAGTAATCATTTCCCAATGCAAAACTGGCTGAAGATGGAGTCCAGCAGGTCTTCCGTCGTGGTTTTGCCGACGATTTCGCCGACGGCGTTGACGGCGATGCGCAGTTCCCCTGCCGCCAGTTCCAGCGTCTCACCGGCGCGCAGCACGTCCAGCGTGCATTGCGTGGCCGCGCGGGCTCGGGTCAGCGCATCCTGATGCCGCGAGTTGATCATCACCTGCAACATCTCCGCCCTGATTTCGCCTGACCACACCAGTTCCTTGATGGCGTCTTTCAACGCCTCAATCCCCTGCCCGCTCAGGCAGCAAACCTCCACGACCGGAGCGCCGGTCTCCCGCTGGAGTTCAAGCTTCAATTCTTCAGCACTCCACTTCCTCGGCAAATCCGTTTTGTTCATGACCAGAATCCGTTTCTTGCCGGCGAACTCGGCGAAATACTTTTCATCAGAAGGCGTGAGCGGCTCGCTGGCGTCGAGCATGTGCAAAATAAATTCCGCCCGGGCCAGCGATTCGCGGCTGCGGCGAACGCCTTCCTGCTCGATTTCATCGCGCGCCTCGCGCAAACCCGCCGTGTCAATGAACACCACCGGCAGGCCGCGGATGTTCGCCGTCTCCTCAATCGTGTCGCGCGTCGTGCCCGGAATCGCCGAGACGATGGCGCGGTTATGGCCGAGCAATTGGTTGAGCAGGCTCGATTTTCCCGCATTGGGCCGGCCCACAATGGCCGCGCGAATGCCGCGCCGCAAAATCTGCCCTTCGTTCGCCGTGCGCAACAGTTCGTCCATGAACGCCATGCCGTGTTCCAGCCGTTTGAGCAATTGTTCCTTCGTATCAGGCGAAATGTCTTCGTCGGGAAAATCAATGTGCGCCTCGACATGCGCGAGCGTCTTCATCATTTCATCGCGCAATGCGTTGATGCGCTGTGAAAGTTTGCCGGCGAGCTGTTCATTGGCGGCGGCGAGCGCGAGTTCCGTCCGCGAATGAATCAGATCGGCGACGGCCTCGGCCTGTGCAAGGTCAATGCGGCCGTTGAGAAAGGCGCGGCGGGTGAATTCGCCGGGCGCGGCCGGGCGCGCGCCGTTTTCCAAAAGCGTGTCGAGCACGAGCTTGGCGGGCAAAAGGCCGCCGTGACAGGTGATTTCCACCGTATCCTCGCGCGTGAACGTGCGCGGCGCGCGCAGGACGGCCAGCATCACTTCATCCACGCTCCGGTCGTGCCGGACAATTTTACCAAATTGAATCGTATGCGTCGGCGCAACGGACGGTTTCAACGAATTTTTGCCGACGGGCAGAAAACTTTTGTCCGCAATGGCGAGCGCCTGCAGGCCGGAAAGGCGGACGACAGCCAGCCCGCCTTCTCCGAGCGGTGTGGCAATGGCTGCAATGGTGTCGTCGAACATGGGGAGAAAGTTACAGGTTGAAGGTTGACGGTTGCAAGCGAGCGTATTGCATTTGACCTTTGGCTCGGACGGCAAACTGACGACGCGGAATGGCTCCACATGCTAAAATCGGCTTTCGCCGGCGAGGCGCGCATGGTTTACTCGCCGGGTGAACGTGGAGAACGTGGACCTTGGCATCTGGAGCAAGCTGACGAAAGTGGTCGTCGGCCTGGTCGTGCTTGCCGTTTTGCTGCTCATGGGAATGTGTTATCTGCCGCTGATTCAACAAAACGAGCGGATGCGGCGGGAAATTTACCGGCTGGATGTCCAGTTGCAAAAAGAAGAGGCGAAATCCAAACAGCTCAAGGCCGACATTGACGCCCTGCGGAACGATCCGAAAACCGTTGAACGTTTGATGCGCGAAAAACTCGGTTACGCCAAACCGGATGAAACGGTGGTGCGATTTGAACCGGCCGTGACGAACGCGCCGGGGCGGCAGTAGAACTTCATGAGCGTAGGAGCCGACGTGAGGAGGCTTTGACTTGAATTTGAGTCTCGTTACCTCGACTCCTACAAAATCAAATCAGACCGTCATGATTTCTTTTTCCTTGTTGGCGAGGTGCTGGTCAATCTTGACGCTGTATTGATCGGTCAGCTTCTGCAAATCCTTTTCGGCCTGTTTTTCCTGATCCTCGGTGATGCCGCTGTCGTGGCCGTGCTTTTTCAGCAGTTCCATCGCGTCGCGGCGCACATGGCGGACCGCCACGCGCCCGTCCTCGGCCATCTTCTTGGTGATCTTCACAAACTCCTGCCGCCGTTCCGTGCTCAATTCCGGAAATGAGAGACGGATGACCTTGCCCTGCACCGCCGGGTTCAGGCCGAGGTTCGCCTTCTGGATCGCCTTCTCGATCGGATGCGTCGAAGCTGCGTCCCACGGCTGGATGACCAGTTGCCGCGGTTCCGGCGTGGTGATGCCGGCCAGTTCGCGGATGCGCATTTGCGAACCATAAACCTCCACGATGATGTTCTCAACCAGCGATGCGGACGCCTTGCCGGTACGCACGCCGGCGAATTCGTTCACGACCATCTGCTCGGTCTTGATCATCTTCTCCTCTGCCTCCAATAAAATGTCGTCGGGTGTCATAGTGAGGGCAGGTTAACAAGGCGAATGCGCGTGTCGAATGAAAATTTAAATGCAGCGTCGGCGCTGTGCGCCGATTTAATCGAGCCTCAGACTCGACGCTACAACGGCCCATTGCTAACCTGTTGTCCGTGGCGGACATCGTTTTAACCACGCTCAACGCGAAATACATCCACGCCGCGTTCGGCCTGCGCTATCTGCTGGCCAACCTTGGCGACCTGCAACCGCACGCATACCTCGCCGAGTTCGACATCAACCAGCGTCCGCTCGACATCGCGGAAATGCTGCTGGCGCATGATCCCAAAATCATCGGGTTCGGCGTTTATATCTGGAACGTCGGGCCGACCACCGAGGTCATCGCCGCCATCAAACGCGTCCAGCCGGACATCAAAATCATCCTTGGCGGCCCGGAAGTCAGCTACGAAACTGAAAACCAGCCCATCGTTCAATTGGCCGACCACGTCATCACCGGCGAAGCCGATTTGAAGTTCGCAGAAATGTGCCGGACGCTATTGGAGCACCGGTCTCCGACCCGGCCCGATGGAGCTTGCGATTCGGAACACGCCGTGCCGGAGGCCGGCGCTCCGTTGCCCAAAATCATTCCCGCCGAACTGCCAGACTTTTCGCAAATCGCGCTGCCCTACGATCTCTATACCGACGACGACATCGCGCACCGCATCATCTACGTCGAGGCGTCGCGCGGCTGCCCGTTCACGTGCGAATTCTGCCTGTCGTCGCTCGACATTCCCGTGCGCCAGGTTCCCCTGCCCGCCTTGCTCGGACAATTGCAGCGGCTGCTGGACCGCGGCGTGAAACAATTCAAGTTCGTTGACCGCACGTTCAATCTCAACGCGGAGTTCAGCAAAACGATCCTCGAATTCTTTCTGGAGCGCCATCAGCCCGGCCACTTCTTTCATTTCGAAATGATTCCCGACCGGCTGCCGGAAGCATTGCGCGAAGTCATCGCGAAGTTCCCGCCCGGCGCGTTGCAATTCGAGGTGGGCGTCCAGACGTTCAACGAGGAAGTCGGCGCGGCCATCAAACGGCGACAGAATTATGAACGGCTCGAAGATAATTTCAATTTCCTGCGCCACCGGACCGGCGTTCACATCCATGCCGATTTGATTATCGGGCTGCCCGGTGAAACGCTGGAAAGTTTTGGCGCCGGGTTTGACCGGCTCATCGCGCTCGGTCCGCAGGAAATCCAGGTGGGCATTTTGAAAAGGCTGCGCGGCACGCCGATTGTCCGGCACGATGCCGAGTGGCAGATGATCTATAATTCACATCCGCCCTATGAAATCTTGCAGAACCGGCTGATTGATTTCGCGACCATGCAACGCTTGCACCGGTTTGCGCGCTATTGGAACCTGGTCGGCAACAGCGGCAATTTTGTGGAAACCGCACCGCTGATTTGGGGCGTCTCCTCTGCCTTCCACGCCTTTCTCCGCTTCAGCGACTGGCTGTACGCGCGCACGCGTCGCACGGACAGCGTCGCGCTGGTGCGACTGATGGAACTGCTTTTTGAATTTCTGACCGGCGAACTGAAGCTGGACGCGAAGCCCGTGGCCGAAACGCTGTGGCGCGATTACCAGCGTGGCGGCCGCCACGACAAACCAGGTTTCCTGAAGAATTTTCTGACGGAAGAAAAAGTCGCTCCGTTGTGCAAAACCAAATCCGCGCTGCCCAAGCGCCAGGCCCGGCATTTGGTTTAAAAACTACGCCCGGCTTTTTACATCCCAAGCGTCGCGGAGGCCGTCGCCGAGAAAGTTCAGCGCCAGCAGTGTCGTAACGAGCACGCCGCCGGGAAACGCGATGAGCCACCAGTAAATCCGGATGGGGTTGATCTGGCCGACGCCCTCGGCAATGAGCGTGCCCCAGCTCGCCATCGGCGGTTGCACGCCCAAGCCGAGGTAGCTCAGGAAGGATTCGTACAGGATGATCGCCGGCACGGTGAGCGCGAGATAAGTGATCACGACGCCAAAAACATTCGGGATGATGTGCCGCGCGAGAATCCGCACCGGCCCGCCGCCCAGTGCCCGGCTCGCTTCCACGAACGCCCGCGTCCGCAATGACAGCACCTGCCCGCGCACGATCCGCGCCATGGTCAGCCATGACACCGCGCCCAAACCGACGAACAAAAGCGCCACGCGCAAGGCACGGGCCAGCGCCGGCGAGCTGCCGACGAAATGCGTTTGCTTGAGCATTTCACCGAGCGTGGTGATCAGCACGATCACAAAAATAATTGTCGGCAGTGAATACAGCACATCCACGACGCGCATCATCGCGCTGTCCACGCGCCCGCCCACATAACCGGCGATGGCGCCCCACAGCACGCCGATGACCAGGCTTACGCCCGCCCCGACAATGCCGACGAGCAGTGAGATTTGCGCGCCGTACAAAATTCTGGAAAAAACATCACGCCCATGGACGTCAGTACCGAACCAGTATTGCACGCCCGGCGGCGCAAATTGCGCATCGGAAAGCTGGTTCGGATTGTGAATCTGCGCAAAGGACCCGCCGGTTATTTTAAGAATCGCCGGCCAGGTGATGATAGCGAGCAGCAGGAAAACCAGATACCACGCGCTGATGACCGCAAAACGATTTCTACGAAAGCGCTGCCACGCGCGCTGGCCGGGGCTGAATTGCGGTTGAGGGTTGAGAGTTGAGAGTTGAGAGACAGAAACCGGAACGAACGGGGCGTCTGTTTTTTGTCCCTCAACTCTCAACTTTGAACTCTCAACTTTTTTGTCATTCATATTTCACGCGCGGGTCGAGCCGCGTGTAGGCGAAATCCACCACCAGATTCATTCCGATGAGCAGCATGGCGTAGAGCAGCGAAAGGCTGACGACGACGGTGTAATCGCGGTTCAGCGAGCTGTTGACGAGAAAGACGCCGATGCCGGGAATTTGGAAAATGTTCTCGATGACAAACGAGCCAGTCAGCAAGTCGGCCAGCATCGGGCCGGAATAGGAAACCACCGGCAGCACGGCGATGCGAAAGGCGTGCCGGAGAAGCAGCCGGTTTTCGCCCAGTCCCTTGGCGCGTGCCGCGGTGACAAACTCGGATTGCATGGCGCTCAACATCCCTTCGCGAAAAAGCCGGGCGACTTTGCCGGCAAAGAACAAACCGAGGGCGACGGGCGGCAAAATCATGTGCCACGGCGTTTCCCACAGGCCAACCGGCAGCAGTTTCCATTTGATGGAGAAAAACAGGATCAACAACGGTGCGACGACAAATCCCGGCACGCATACGGCCAGCGTGGCCAGAAAACTGCCGGCATAATCCGGCCAGCGCCCGCGCCGGGCGGCGGTGAAAAAACCAACGGGCAGCCCGACGCCCATCGCAAATCCAAACGCCAGTGCGCCCAGCAGCATGGAGACCGGCAATCCCTGCGCGATGATGTCGTTGACCGTGTGGTTGCGGTATTTGAGCGAGACCCCGAAGTCGCCGTGCGCCAGATCGCCCAGGTAGCGGCAGTATTGTTTCCAGACCGGTTCACCGAGGTGATATTTCGCTTTCAGAGCGCGCTCAATTTCGGGCGATGCCGGCGCGCGTTCGCGGTCGAACGGCCCGCCGGGCGCCAGATGCACCAGGGCAAACGCCAGCGCGCTGATGACCAGCAGCAGCGGAACGGCGAAGAGGATGCGGCGTAAAAAATACATTTATTCCCCGGTTTTAATTTTATGAATCGCCTGCAACGGATGGCAGTCGAGGATGTTCGGATAGATGCCTTGAATCTTGTTGGTGTCGTAATAATTGATGCCGACGTAAAAATAGAGCGGGATGATGGGCAGTTCGTCGCGCACAAGGATGGTTTCCGCCTGCTGGAAAAATTTTTCGCGCGCCTTCAAATCCGGCTCCCGGTTTGCCCGTCCAATGAGTTCATCGTATTGCGCGTTTTTCCAACCAGTGCGGTTGTTGCCATCGTCGCTGGTGAACAGGTCCAGAAACGTGTTCGCGTCATCATAATCGCCGGTCCAACTGGAACGCGAGAGGTCAAAGTCCAGATGAGCTTGCACGGTATAAAAGATTTTCGCCTCCAACTGGCGCAAATCCATTTGGATACCAAGTTCGTCGTGCCACATTTGCTGTAGTTCAATGGCGATGTTTTCATGGAGCTTGTCGCCTCCGCTGGCCGGGGCGCTGAACACATATTCAAACCGCGGAAATCCACGGCCTCCGGGATAGCCAGCCTCCGCCAGTAATTTCCGCGCCCGTTCCGGGTCATGGCCCAGCCCTTCAGGCGAAGTGTAATGCGCCGTGCCATCCGGCACGATATGCGATGCGGGTTGTTCTCCCGCCCGGGAGATTTTTTTGACAATGCGTTCCTTGTCAATCGCCAACGCGAACGCCCGGCGAACGCGCGGGTCATCGAAAGGTTTCCGGGTCACATTGAATCGGATGAAATAGTCGCCCAGATAACTAAAGGCGTGAAAATCCGGCCGCCGGATAAGCACGTCCAGCAATTGTCCGGGCACCAGTTCCTTGTCCCAGACAATGTCGGCCTGGCCGCATTCATAAAGATTCAGCGCCGTGTTGGGCGAACCGACCGGCAGCAGGTCAATGATTTTCGATTGGGTGTTGACCGCATCCCAATAGCGCGGATTTTTTCGCAGCCGGATTTTGTCGTTCAATCGCCAATAAACTAACTCATACGGCCCGCTGACCGGCAGCGGCTTGGCCATCAGCCAGCGATCGCCCTGCTTTTCAATTGTCTGCCGCGGCACCACGCCGGCCACTGGCATGGCGCAGACATCAGGAAAAAATGCCGTGGGCTGATCCAAATCAACCCGCACGGTGAATTGATCCAGCGCCTGAACGCCCACGAGCGAGGTATCCTTGATTTTGCCCGCGTTGAAATCCCGCGCGTTCTTCAGATAAAACAACAGTCCCGCGTAACCGGATGCGGTCGCTGGATTCAGGGCGCGAACCCACGAGTAAACCACGTCTCCGGCAGTAATCGGTTCGCCGGTGGACCAGGTCAGATTGGGGCGCAGATGGAATGTATAAACACGGCCGTCGGGTGATATTTCCCAGCTCTCCGCCAGACCGGGGATGGACCGGGCGTTTTTCGGGTCCAGCCGCGTCAATCCCTCAAACAAGCCCCGAACGGCGCGAATCTCGACCTGGCCGGTAACGATGGCTGGATCCAGCGATTCGGGTTCGCCGCCATTGATGATGGTGAGGTCGGCCGGCGCCTCGCGGCGCAGACAGCCGGAAAGTAAAATGACGCCGCAAAGAAAAAAAACACCAGCCGTCCCGAAACAAAAACGCGCCCGCGAAAAAATCCGCCGGGCGCGTTGGAAAATGGCCATTGCGTTATTTCGATTGCGCCGGCGCCTCCGGAACGTTGGTTTGCGCAGACGGGGGCACGGACAGCAAATTATTCTCCGGCGCAGCCGCCGGCTGGGAAGCGGGTGGCGTTGCCGGTTGGGGTGCAGAAACCGGCATTTGCATTTGTTTTTGTTCCACCTGTTTTTCGAACTCCAACGCACTGCTTTTGTTATGTACCCGGTCTTGCAAGTGGCCGAGAAACAAGGCCAGCGCAAAGAAAACCACGGTCGCGTATTTCGTGACCTTGGTCAGCACATTGCCCGAACCCGCGCCGAACAGCGCGTCCGCCGCCGCCCCGCCAAACGCCATGCCCGCACCGGCGTCCTTTTTGGGCAGTTGAATTAAAATCAGCAAAATTAACAGCGCACAGTTGAGCACCAGAAAAACCGTCAAGATTCCAACAATAAAACTCATAACTAATTTCTATATTGAATTTTTAATAATGTCAGCAAAACTCCGCGCTTCCAGCGCCGCTCCGCCGACCAGCGCGCCATCCACGTCCGGCTGGCCCATCAATTCTTTTGCGTTCGCCGGTTTTACACTGCCGCCGTATTGAATGCGGACTTTTTTGGCGACGGCATCGTCAAAAATCTTCAGCAGCAGCGAACGGATGAACGCGTGAGCATCCTGCGCCTGCTGCGTCGTCGCCGTCTTGCCCGTGCCGATGGCCCAGACCGGTTCATAGGCGATTATGGTCTCAACCATTTGTTCTTTCGTCAAACCGGCAAGGCTGCCGCGCACCTGGGTTTCCAAAACTTTTTCCATCTGGCCCCCTTCGCGTTCCTCGAGGGTTTCACCCACACAGACAATGGGTTTAAGCGACGCGGCATGGACTGCCGCCGCTTTTTTGGAGATGAGCGCGTTGGACTCCTTTTGATACTGGCGTCGCTCGGAATGGCCGAGAATGACGTAGCGCACGGAAAATTCCTTGAGCATTCCGGCGCAAATCTCGCCGGTAAACGCGCCGAAATTCTGCTCACTCATGTTTTGCGCGCCGAGCCGGAGATTTGAATCGAGGATGGCCTTGGAAACCGATTCCAGCGCCGTGAATGGCGGGCAAACCACGATGTCCACTTCCCGGATATTGGCCAGTTCCAGTTTGAGATTGCCGACCAATGTCAGCGCCTCGGCAACCGTTTTGTTCATCTTCCAGTTGCCCGCAATAATCAATTTACGTTCTTTGTTCATGTCTTAAAAATCGTCCTCGTTCTCGAACATCCGCTCAGTGTGAACCACAGCAGCAGCCACCCTGGTCGCTCAATGCCGCGACGCCGGGCAGCACCGTGCCTTCCAAAAATTCCAGGCTTGCTCCGCCACCGGTGCTCATGAACGTCACTTTGTCGCCCAGCTTGGCCTTGTTGAGCGCCTTCACGCTGTCACCGCCGCCAATGATGCTCTTCGCGCCGTGATTTTGCGTGGCGTCGGCCACCGCCTGGGCGATGGCATTCGTGCCGGAGGCAAATTGTTTGTTCTCGAACAGGCCCATCGGGCCGTTCCACAAAATCGTCTTCGCGGTCATGATCTCGGCCGCATACGCCATCACCGTGGCGGGGCCGATGTCGAGTCCAGCCGCGTCGTCCGGGCAGTTCATGTCGCCGTTGATTTTCGGATTTTGGAAGTCAATGACCGGCTTGCCCTTTTTGTCGAGCTTGTCGGTCTTCACCGGCGTGGCAATGACGTCGTCGCCGGGCAGCAGGAACTTCACGTTCTTTGCCTTGGCTTTGGCCAGCGCGGACTTGGCGGTGTTGATCGCGTCCGGTTCCACCAGCGATTTGCCGGTCTTGTAACCCTGCGCCAGCCGGAACGTGTAAGCCATCGCGCCGCCGATCAAAATCGTGTCCGCCTTTTCGAGCAGCCGGTCAATGACCTTGATTTTGTCCGAGACCTTGGCGCCGCCGAGAATGACCACGAATGGACGCGCCGGTTTGTCCAGTTCATCGCCGAGAAACTTCAATTCGCGCTCCATCAACAAACCTGCGGCGCATTTGCCGCCGCGTTTGGCGACCACGCGGGCCACACCCTCGGTCGAGGCATGCGCGCGATGCGCCGCGCCAAAGGCGTCATTCACATAAACGTCGGCCACCTTCGCCAGTTTTTCGGCGAACGCCGGGTCGTTTTTCTCCTCCTCGTTGTAATACCGGACGTTTTCGAGCAGCAACACGTCGCCGTCCTTCATGCCGGCCACGGCGGTTTCCACTTTTTCGCCGATGCAATCGTCCACGAACCCGACGCGTTTGCCGAGTAGTTCGGACAATTTTCCCGCGACCGGCTTCAGCGACATCGTCACGTCGCGCTTGCCCTTGGGGCGGCCAAGGTGCGCGGTCAAAATCAATTTGCCGCCCCGTTCGATGAGCAGTTTCAGCGTCGGCAGCGTTTCCACGATGCGCGTGGCATCGGTGATGACCATCTGGCCGTCTTTCTCTTCCAGCGGCACGTTGTAATCCACGCGCATGAAAACGCGTTTGCCACGGACATCCAAATCACGAACCGTAAGTTTTGCCATAAATGTGTCCTGATTTCGAAAAATTCAGAAGCGGGAGGATACCGCAGAAACGCAGCGAGTAAAGTGAATTCCGGCCTCGGGTTTTGCTTCGGACGCATCTTGACACTGCCCCAAGATGAATTCGGAACAGATGCGCCCGCGGCCACGCCAAAGGCTAAAATTTGTGAGAAGCCGGGGGAAAAATTTACGCGGCGTGGCCGATGAAGTTTTTTGTCCTCAGGGAGCAAAAAACACCACTCCCAAAAGAGTAAAGGGACAAAAAAGGGCAACAATTCCTGGTAAAAAGCGGAGAATCCGGTTTGGCACGTCAGTTGCGTTCACTGCTTTTATGGAGAACGTTTTCAGAGCGCACAGGATTTACTTCACGGCATTTCGCGAAGCACACCCGGCGTTGAAACCGCCGGTTGTTTTGATCTTCAGTTAACTCGCCAGTAATCTACACACGGATTAATTCTTCCAGTCCCGACCGGCGGATCAACCTTCCCGGGCGGGGCTTGCATTTTTCATGATTTGCGGGGAAGAAACTTTTTAACGAAAAAGAGGTAGGCTAGGAACGGCAACACGGAAAGCGACATCAGCCAGGTCATGCGATTCCCCACCAGCAGGCCGGTCTTTTGCATCTGTTCGATTTGCGCCTCGGGATAACCCATCAGGCGATACATTTCCATCATGTCATGCTGCGCAAACGTCATCAGGGCGGACGCCATAAACACGCACAGGGCAATCAAGATCAGCCACCAGCCCCGCGCATCAAGTTTATACAACCGCCAGGCGGCATAACTCCAGAGGGCGGCGATGGCCAGACAAAACAAGGTGCCCGGCAGACCCGTGAGAAACATGCCAAAAAATGGCATCACGCAATGACCAGCCAACGGCATGACCAGCATCATCGGCACGGAAAACAACAACCACAAACAAAGACCCAGCACCGGCAACGGACAGGCATCGGTCCAGCGCGTTGCGGGGTCGCGCGTTTCGCACGTGGCCTTCACATGCCGGCTGTTGTAGAAAAAAATCCAGACCGCCGGCAAAATGACGAACAGGATACCGAACACCATGAACATGCCGACCATGATCCCGACGATCATTGACGAAGTCATCGCCGGATGGCCGGTCGTTCCGCTGGAGGACATGTTCGCCAGAACTTTCGGCATGAAGAACGCCATCATCACCACGACAAAAAGTCCCAAGCCAAGCCAGCTCCAGGAAAAGATGAGCAACAATGCCCTGGCCCAGCGTCGGGCCATGATGGAACCAATGCCCAGCCATACCAACGCCACCGCCAAGGCGCCGTAGATGGATATGGCGGGCAGGATGGCCGAAAAAGGGACGGGCGCACCTGTGGTTCTGGCGGACATCGCCTGCCCGGCCAGCATCATGAAGACCAGCAGCCCGGACAAACAGCCCAGCAAAATCGTCAGGATGCCGAAGATGACCAAGCCGACCGAGCGGTCCTTGTAAGGCATGGTTTGGGGAGTTGATTCAACGGGTGCGGCTCCTGAAGTTTGTTCATTCATAAGGCGGGGGGTCGGTTGCATTTGATACTCTCCAATGATCCCCGGCTTGTCCATAACGGAAGTTGGCAGACAGAACGGGGAAAGTGGAATTTGTCGCTGCCCAAAAAAATCCCGCGAAAAGGCCGCCCCTTTTGATGTCGTGCCAGACGAAATTAAATCCGACCCGCTACCTTATTTTGGGACATGAGCCGCCACTGTCCCGGAGTCGGATGAATGCAAGTGGTCTTCCAATGATTGCGATTCTTTGAAATAGATTTGTAAAAAGTGAATCATTCTTCGGATTTCAAAGTAAAGCACGTTGCCCGCCGCGAAGATCAGGACTCCGGTAAACATTTTCCACATCAGCATGTCGTCCATGGAATCCGGTAATAGCTTATTCCTTGCCAACCTGTGAAAAAACGGTCATGGTGTATTAAATTGCGCTTTCCAGCATTTCCTCAATTGTCCATTGGTGATCTGTGAGGTTTGCGGCCTGTGCTGGTGTTCTCCCGTGTGCGCTGTGAACTCGGCAGAAGTTGAAATGCGCGATGAACAGGGCAACGGCAAAACGCAGATTTTCCAACTTTTTTGAATATCCCAATGTTTTGCGGGTGAATCGGCGGTTGAACAGGCGCACGGAAAGGTTTGTGCGCTCCACATGGCAAATGGTTGCCAATGACATTTCAGGATTTCCGCACCGTTGCTGACGCTGTATGCGCAAAAGCACAAGCGGATTATACCACGGCGCGGGAATGTTTCTTTTGAGGTTGAAAATTTTCATTTCGGTTGCGTAATCAATCTCTTTTCCAAACACCTTGCCCACTGCGCCACCGCCCTGCCAATAGCCCGCGTAAGCATCGGTTGTCAGTTGGAAGCGGCCTGCCATGCGGCCTTTCAAATCCTGCATAAATGCCAGCGTGTTTTCCCCATTACGTTTTGCCGTGCGCCAGTTGACAATCAGCTTACTGGACATGTCCACGCTTAAATAAGTGAATTGATCGCCGCGCTCATCATTTTCAGGCAGCGTGTTTTGCTGTTTTGAGAAAACAAAGCCGTGAATCTCGTCAACCTGAATCCAAGTGCCTTGCACGTTTCGGATTTTGGCGTCCAGCAATCGGGCGCATTTCTCGCCAGCGGTTTCAAGGATGCCCAGCACCGTGCGCCGGTTAAGCTGTGTGAAGCGTTCAATGGCGCGGATGCCCATCCCGCCTTCGTTTTACTTCGACACGACTGGGGAGGGGCGAACACGATTACGGACAACGGTGAATTTTGTAATTGTTGCCCGGCACGGAAAAGTTAAAGTGTGACCGTCATTATGAAAAAACTCGCGATCATTCTGTTTGTTCTGGTGGTGCTCGGTCTTCTGATCTTGATTTCTGTCCTGGCGGCAGGCGCAAGTTACAACCGCCTCGTCAAATTGTCGCAGGGCGTGGACAGCCAGTGGGCGCAGGTGCAAAACGTCTATCAACGCCGGGCTGATCTCATCCCCAATCTCGTCGCCACCGTTTCCGGCGCGGCCAATTTCGAGAAATCCACGCTGACGGAAATCACCGCGGCGCGGGCGTCGGTGGGACAGGTGAAGATTGATCCCAATTCCGCGCCGAGCGATCCCGCCAAGTTGGCCGCGTTTGACCAGGCCCAGGGCCAGCTCTCGTCGGCTTTGTCCCGTTTGCTGGTGGTGGTGGAGCGGTATCCGGATTTGAAGGCGACGGAGAACTTCCGCGATTTGCAGGCGCAACTGGAGGGCACGGAGAACCGCATCAGCGTCGAGCGCCGGGATTTCAACACGGCGGTCCAGAACTACAACACGGCGGTCAAATCGTTCCCGGCGGTGTTCTATGCCGGTTTCTTCGGTTTCCAGACGAAACCTTATTTTGCCGCCACTGCCGGAGCCGAAACGCCGCCCAAGGTCCAGTTCGATTTCAACCAGCCGGCGGCAGCGACGAACCATTAAATTGTGCGACGCCTTTGCGCCATCCTGATTTTGGTGTTCGGCTTCCAGCTGCTGGCGGATGAAATCATTCCGCCCCCGCCGGCGGCCTATTTCAATGACTATGCCAACGTCGTCTCTGCCGGGATGGCATCGCAGTTGAACCAGACGCTCGAAAATTTCGAGCGCCAAAACTCCGATCAAATCATGGTGGCGATTTTCCCCAAGATGCAGTCGGACTCATCCATTGAAGATTACACGGTGCGCGTGGCACGGTCGTGGCAGGTGGGGCAAAAGAACAAAAACAACGGCGCGGTGCTGTTCGTCTTCGTGCAGGAGCACAAAATGTTTTTGCAGGTCGGTTACGGACTGGAAGGCGTCCTGCCCGACGCGCTTTGCAAGCAGATCATTGACGAGCAAATTACGCCGCGTTTCAAGGCCGGCGATTTTGACGGCGGCCTGACGGCGGGCGTGCATGCAATCCTTGCGGCGACCAAGGGCGAGTACAAAGGGAACGGGACGACGGTGGCGCAGCGACGCGCAGTGCATGACAATAATAATGGTGCGGCAATTGTAATTGTTTTCCTGATCATAGTGGTGTTGTTCGTCATCCTGCCCCTTCTCAGCCGGGCATCCCGGCATGGCGGCACACAATATTGGGGAGGCGGATGGTCTGGCAGCAGTTGGTCTGGCGGCAGCAGGTTTTCCGGTGGTAGTGGATTTGGTGGAGGTTTCAGCGGTGGCGGCGGCGGATTTTCAGGTGGCGGCGGCAGTTTTGGCGGCGGCGGCGCGGGAGGGAGCTGGTAACTTATGCATCTGCGAACCTTCTCCAAACATCTGCAACACGACAAAATTGTCGCGGCGATTCGTGATGCCGAACACAAGACCTCTGGGCAAATCCGTGTCTTCATCAGCCGCAAAAACATTGACGACCCCGTTGCGGCCGCGCAGGCGGAATTCCTGCGCCTGGGCATGAACCGGTCGCCGGAGCGGAACGGTGTGCTGATTTTTGTGGCCCCCCGCGCGCACAAATTTGCCGTCATTGGCGATGAAGGCGTTCATGCGAAGTGCGGGGATGAATTCTGGCGGAAGCTGGCGGACGCCATGACCGACTATTTCCGCAAATCCGAATTCACACCGGGCATCATCCACGGCGTACAAAAGGCCGGAGAACTATTGGCGGAACATTTCCCGCGTCAGCGCGCATGAGCGGGCGCAGGCGGTCGCTGATGTGTGATCGTCACGCCCGCAGGTGGAAAGCTCTTGCGCCAACGGGGAATCAAGGCAAGCACCGCTCCGAGGCTGAGGACGGCCACGCTGGAAGGCTCAGGAATGGCAACCAATTGATTGAGCACTATCGAGGTGGTGTTATTATCGAAGCTGGCAACACCCACGTATTCCACCACCTGAAACAGGACAATCTCGGCGCCCATAGGCAGGTCCATTGGGAAAGCAATGTTCAAGGTGGTCTGGTCCGGACTGAAGCTGATGCCTGTGTACTGCGGAGCCCCGCCGTTGATGGTATAAAACGTACTGCCCGCGTCAGCACTCCAGATAAAATTCGGCGTGTTAATTGTTTCGTGCCAATCGGCCCACTGTGAATTGTCGCCGAGTTTGATATAGTCAAGCAGAGGCACTTCCTGAAATTGATGGAACGAGCCGCCACCTGATAACTGCCCCTGCCATACGCCCGCCAGTGAATCGTAGATGATGGAGATGGGATCACATGAATTTCCCAAGACCCACGCAGGTATATCTGGAGCGTATGGGTTTTGTGAGATAGTGTTTGTGGAAAATATCTGGCCAGGTATCGAGCCCGGTCCGATGCTGATCTGAGCGGAGGTTGAGATAGCGGTTGCGACCACACCCACGGCGAGCAGGGAAAAACAATTACGCATGGACAATTCCTCAAAACTCAAAACAGCAAATAATCTCTTTCGGTTCTTCATAAGCCTAAACCTCTTTATATACAATTATTGTTATCCACATGACAATAAATGTCAATAATAAATTACCCATTTTCAATGCAATGGGTCGCATAAACAGGATCTCATGGTCTCAACCCGGGAGAATTCCGTAACATTATCGCAGTTGTTCGGTCGCAAGAAAAAATGTTGATGCTGAAGAAACCGGCCATCCCGCGGCAAAGTCGCATGGATTTGTACCGCTCGTTCCGGATCGCGTTGTCGCTGATGGTGGCGCCAGTGATTGGTAATTATTTACGTTGGGTTTAAGATGTTGAACCGGATGCTTTGAGAAACGTTGGGGCGACGTTGCGGACTTTTCCAGTTGCCTAAAATCCGCCGCGGCTTACGATGCCCGCGCGTGAGGCAAAGCCTTTTACGCGCACTGTCAATCTGCATGAGCCATCACCACTCCGAACACCGCGATCCCGCCGGGCTTGGACGGTTTGGCAATGGCTGATTGGCCGGGCAAACAAACAACACTTAACACTATGTCGAACTCATCCTTTGGAGTTTTGCTCATCGGCGATCAGCCCAAGTGTCTGCGGCTGCTGCGCAAACAACCGTTTGAGGTGGTTTGTGCCGGCGGGCTGGCGGACGGGCTGGCCCAATTGAAGGCCAGACACGTCGGCCTGGTGCTCCTGGCATTTTCACTGCCGGATGGCCAGGGCACGGAGGTATTCGCCAAGGTCCACGAGGCGGCGCCCCATGTGCCGATCATTGTGCTGGCGGCACAAACGGAGGAAAAACTGGCGGCCACCATGATGTCGCTGGGAGCGCAGGATTATTTACCCGAGCCGGAGTTGACCGGCCCAATGCTGGCCAGGGCGATTCACAATGCCGTCGAACGTCACCTGATCCGGGAGGAATACAGCCGGGCCGGGCATCTGCTGGAGGTGCTCATGGACAACATCCCGGACTCGATTTATTTCAAGGACAAAGCGAGCCAGTTTGTGATGATCAACCGGGCCCAGGCAAAGAAGTTCGGCCTGGCCGATCCCCGCCTGGCCACCGGCAAGTCGGATGCGGACTTTTTCAAATCGGCTCACGCGCAACAAGCCCTGGCCGACGAACAGTGTGTCATGCAGACCGGCCAGCCGCTGGTGGGCATTGAAGAAAAGGAGACCTGGCCGGATGGCCGGGAGACTTGGGTGTCCACAACCAAAATGCCGTTGCGCGACCGGTCGGGACGAATCCTCGGTACGTTCGGCATTTCCCGTGACATCACGGAGCACCGGCAGACCGAGCAGTCACTCGCTGAACGCACGGTCGAGCTTTCCAAAGAACGCCTCCTGTTGCGCACGCTGATTGACAACCTGCCGGACGCCATCTACGCCAAGGATGCCGCCGGCCGGAAGACCATGGCCAATCCCGCCGACCTGAAAAACCTCCGTTGTAAAACCGAAGCCGACGCCCTTGGCAAAACCGACGATGCTTTCTTCCCGCCGGAGGTTGCCAAAACATTTTACGAGGATGACCAGAAAGTTCTTCACGGCCAGCGGGTCATCAACCGGGAAGAGCATTTCTTCGACAAAGCAGGCCGGAAACGCTGGCTTTTGACCAGCAAACTGCCATTGCGTGACCAAGACGGAAAGATCGTGGGTCTGGTCGGCATCGGTCATGACATTACGAATCGCAAGGAGGTGGAACTGGCGCTCGCCGAACGCACGCAGGAACTGGAACAGAGGCACAAGCAAACTGCGGAGGAATTGAAAATGGCGCGTGAGTTGCAACTGGCCATGCTGCCACACGAATTCCCATGCGTGCCGCGTCACCGGCCGCGCGCGGAAAGCGATCTGGAGTTTTTCAGCTTCTTTTTCCCGTCGGGCGCGGTCAGCGGGGATTTCTTCGACGTGATCCCGCTTTCGGACACGGCCGTAGGCTTGTTCATTTGCGACGTGATGGGCCATGACGTGCGCGCGGCGCTGGTGACGGCCATGATGCGTTCACTGGTGGTGGATTTGAGCGCCACCATGTCCGAGCCCGGCGAGTTGCTCGCCCAGATCAACCGCGAGGTGGCGGGCGTCTTCAACCAAACCGGCTCCACCATGTATGCCACCGCCTTTTATCTGATCGCCGACGTGGCCCGCGCGGAGTTGCGCTATGCGAGCGCGGCGCATCCCGAACCCATACTCCTGCACCGGCAACGGGGCACGGCCGAATGGCTGGGGCACGGCCCGGGACAAAAAAAAGGCCCGGCCTTGGGGCTTTTTGCCGAAGGCCAGTTTCCCACCTACCGGCGTCCGATGGAGGTGGGCGACCTGATTGCGCTGTTCACCGACGGGTTGATCGAAGCAGAAGGGGTGGACCATGAATCGTTTAGCCCCGAGCGCCTGCTGGCGGCGGTCCGCCAGCGCGCCACACTGCCAACGAACGAGTTGTTCACGGGAGTGCTTGACGAAATCAAACAGTTCTCCACCTGTTCTGAATTCGAGGACGATGTTTGCATCGTAGGCGTGGAGGTCAAACGGCTTGAAACAGAGCAACCCAATTGGATGGTTTGATCCAACCCGCCGGTGGCAATGATCGCAACCGGGCGCAAGCGACGACATTTTTGCCTTTTTCAAGCTTCATGGATGCCCTGGCATTTTGGAAACATCAAGGGATGTTCTTGATTCCAAGCCGTGCGGCTCGACGGATCCTTGCGCAAATTTTGCGCGCGGCACAACCAGGCGAGCAGTAATTGCGCGGCGGCCATTTTTGTTTCCCTTTAAAATGGCGTTTCCCCGAATGGCACGCGCCTTGCATGGGTATTATTTCGCAACCAAAGGACAGCACGCGTGTGTTGTGCCGACAAAACAAAATTAATGATCCAACCACGAGAGGAAAATTCGATGAAAGCAAAATATCTGTTAGCTATTTGCGGAGTGGCCGCCGCTCTGATGTTGAGCGCAGGCAGCGTTTCCGCCCAAAATGATAATGGCGGCGGTGGCGGTGGCCGCGGCAATTTCGACCCGGCCCAGATGCAGCAACGCATGATGGACAACATCAAGGAACAACTCGGCTTTACCAACGACACCGACTGGAATGCAATCCAACCGATGATTCAAAAAGTGATGGACGCACGACGCGATGTCGGTTTCGGCGGCGGCATGGGCCGGCTGTTTGGCCGCGGCAATCGCGGCGGCAATAATGCCAACGCCAACAACAACGGCGGTCGCCGTGGCGGTTTTGGCGGCACTCCCAGTCCGGAAGCCGAAGCCTTGCAGAAGGCCATTGATGACAACGCGCCCGCCGCCCAAATAAAAGCCGCGATGGCAAAATACCAGGCTTCGCAGAAAGCCAAACAGGCCAAGCTCGTGGCGGCCCAGGAAAATCTGCGCAAAGTGCTCACCGTCAAACAGGAAGCCCAGGCCACTTTGCTCGGATTGGTGGATTAACCAATCCAGGTGAGAAGCTGACGCCCGCCCTATGAACGAAACTCCTGTCCAGGCCGCTTCGTTGAAAACGTTGCTGGACCGCATGGTCGCGGGCCGGCAACTGTCTGCCACGGACGCGGAGTCCCTCGCACGCGCGAAGTCTTCCGCTCAAACTGAGGAAGACATCCTGCGCTGGCTGGCTGGGGAATATGGGCTTGCCTACACGACTTTGGACGACGTGAATCCGGACCGTCAGCTTCTCTCCCTTTTTCCCGCCCGCATCCTGCTGAAGGAGGAACTCCTGCCGCTCAAGCGCACCAACGGTACCGTCGAGGTCGCCACCAGCCGCCTCTTCGCCACCCAGGGTCTCGATGCGCTGAAAACCATGACCGGCTTGAACCTCAAGCCCGTCCTCGCCTCCAGCGAAGCCATCCAACGCGAAATCAAAAAACGCCTCGGCGTCGGCGCGGACACAATTGGCACGCTCGACGAGGAAAAGGGATTCCAGGTCGTTGACGAAAATGCCGAGGACACCAACCTCGACGAGGCCGAGGAAGACGAAGCCTCGATCATCCGCTTCGTCAACCAGGTGTTGAAGGACGCCATCGAGCTGCGCGCGTCGGACATTCATCTCGAACCGTTCGAGGACGAGTTCCGCATCCGCTACCGCATTGACGGCGTGTTGCAGGATGTTTCCGTGCCCGCGCAACTCAAGCGTTTCCAGCCGGCCATCGTGTCGCGCGTCAAAATTTTAAGCCATCTCAACATCGCCGAAAAACGCCTGCCGCAGGACGGCCGCATCCGCATCCGTCTCGACGACGCCGAGGTGGACATTCGCGTCTCGGTGATTCCGATGCTGCACGGCGAGGCTGTGGTCATGCGTTTGCTCCGGCAAAACGCCACGCTGCGCGGCATGGGCGAACTGGACATGGACCATCGCGAGCTGGACTGCTTCCGGCGCGTCCTCCAACTGCCGCACGGCATCATTCTCGTCACCGGTCCCACCGGCAGCGGCAAAACCTCGACGCTTTACACCGCTCTCAACGAAATCAACGATTCCGTCCGCAAAATCATCACGGTGGAAGACCCGGTCGAATACCAACTCAAGGGCGTCAACCAGATTCAGGTCAATGAAAAGTCCGGCCTCACCTTTGCGCGCGGACTGCGCTCGATTCTGCGCCACGACCCCGACGTGATTCTCATTGGCGAAATCCGCGACCAAGAAACCGCGCAAATCGCCGTGCAGGCGTCGCTTACCGGCCATTTGGTTTTTTCCACGTTGCACACCAACGATGCTCCCGGCGCCGTCACCCGCCTCGTGGATATGGGGGTCGAACCGTATCTCGTAGCGTCGTCGCTCGAAGCCGTGCTCGCACAACGTCTCGTGCGCGTGCTTTGCAAACATTGCAAACAAAGTGACGACTCGCCGACCGCGCAGGCTTTCAAAGCGCGGCTGGGCATTCCCGCCAGCACCACGCTGTACCGTTCTGTTGGCTGCCGCGAATGCCGCAACACCGGCTTCCATGGCCGCCACGCGATTTTTGAGTGGATGGACAGCGACAGCGAAATCCGCCAGTTGGTTTTGAAAAACGCCTCAAGCGACCAGATCCGCGACGCCGCCCGGCGGGCCGGCATGAAAACGCTGGCCGAGGACGGCTGGCGATTGGTCCGGCAGGGCATCACCACCGTCGAGGAAATTTTGAGTGTGACCACCGCCAAGGAGGTGGAGCGGACAACTAAAAATGAAACCATGAACACCGCGGTGCAAACCCCGGCCAGCATCGCGGTGGCAAGATGAAGTTATGAGACCGGAACATTCAACGCTCAACATTCAACTTCCCACATTCAAGTTGGTGAAAACGGCGGCTCCGTTTGTTGGAGCTTTCGATGTTGAATGTTGAATGTTTTTCGAGAACTAAAATGCCCACCTTTTCCTATAGAGCGCTGCAGACCGACGGCACCATCGCCGAGGGGCAGTTGGATGCCCCAGGCCGGCCCGACGCCTTGCGGCAGGTGGAGACGCTCGGCCTGCGCCCGGTCAGCCTGGCCGAAAAGTCCGTGACCGCAGTGGCGAAAAACGGCTCCCCGAAGCCGGCGTCATTCGGAAACCTTTCCTTCAAGTTCGAATCGAAAAAAGTTTCCGCGAAGGACCTCGAAAATTTCACGCGCCTGCTCTCCAGCCTGCTCGCGGCCGGTGTGCCCCTGAGCCGCGCGCTGGTCATTCTTTACAAGGAAGCCTCCTCGCCCGCCGCCCAGGCCAAGTGGAAGGAAGTCCATGACCTGGTCATTGACGGCATGTCGCTGGCCAATGCGATGGCAAAGTCGCCGGAGACTTTTCCGCGTGTTTATACCGCGATGGTCGAAGCCGGCGAAGCGGGCGGATTTCTCGACGTGGTGCTGGCGCAAATTGCCGATTTCCAGGCACGGGAAAAGGATTTGAAATCGAAGGTGACGACCGCGATGGTTTATCCGTGCATCCTGCTGGCGCTAGCGCTGGTCGTGCTCACAGTGTTGCTGGTTTTTTTCATCCCAAAATTCCAGAAGGTCTTCAGCAGCGTGCATGGCGCCCTGCCCTTGATCACGCAACTCATCATCGGCGTCAGCCATGTCGTCCGTTCCTACGGATTTTTTGTGGCAACGGGCCTGGTGGTCGCCGGCTTCGCCGTGCGCACCTGGTTCGCTTCCGAAAAAGGACGCCGGGTCTGGGAAAATCTGGTTTTGCAATCGCCCATCGTCGGCCCGCTGACCGCGCAATTTGCCATGGCGCGGTTCTGCCGGATGCTGGGCACCCTGCTCGGCGCGGGCGTGCCGCTCGTACAGGGCCTGAACGTCGCCCGCAAATCCATCGGCAACCAGATCCTCGTGGATGCCGTCTCGCAGTCCATCGAGCGCGTCCAGCAGGGCGGGCGGCTCGGCCAGAGCCTGGCGGATTGCAAGGAACTCTTCCCCGGTTCCGTCCTGGAAATGGTTTCCGTGGCCGAGGAAAGCGGCAAGCTCGACGCGGAACTCGTCCGCATCGCGACTGTGACCGAGTCGGACCTGGACCGGCATTTGAAAACGGCGGTGGCCTTTGCCGAACCGTTGATGCTGTTTCTCATCGCCGGGTTCATCGGCATTATTTTCATCGGCATGCTGCTGCCGGTGTTCTCGTTGCAGGATTACATCAAATAAAACCGCAAAACTTATGAAAATCAAAATCCAATTCCGAAATCCGAAATCCGAAATCCGAAATCGCCGCCGCGCCTTCACCCTTGTCGAAATGCTGCTGGTCATCACCATCATCGGCATCCTGGCGGCGCTAGTGATTCCCAAAATGGTGGGCCGCAGCGAACAGGCGCGGGTGACCGCCGTACACGCCGACCTTTCGTCCATCAAAACCGCGCTCGACGCGTTCGAAGTGGACAACGGTTATTATCCGAAGAGCATGCAGGATTTGCTCCAGCAGCCCAATAACGCCAAAAACTGGCACGGGCCGTACCTGGAAAAATTTCCGCAGGATCCGTGGGGCAACAACTACCTTTATTACTACCCCGGCAAACACAACCAGAATTCCTATGACCTGCTGTCCGTCGGGCCGGACGGCAAGGAAGGGTCGGAAGACGACATTGGCAACTGGACAACCAAATAAATGAAATTGTCTGGTCAAGAGTCGAGAGTCGAGAGTCGAGCGCCGAAATACGGCGTGAATGGAATTTCCTGCCCTCGACTTTCCGCCCGCGCTTTCACGCTGGTTGAACTGCTGCTCGTCCTGGCGCTGCTGGTGATCATCACCTCGATGGTGGCGCCGGCCATGTCAAATTTCATCCGCGCCCGCGCGGTGAATTCCGAGGCGCGCCGGCTGTTCGCACTGATGCACGCGGGACAGAGCCGCGCTGTTTCGGAAGGCCTGCCGATGATGCTTTGGGTGGACGAAAAACAGGGCGCCTACGGACTAGCCGCGGAAACGTCCCCGAAGGACGGCGACCCAAAGGCGGAAAATCTGCCGCTCGACGAAAATGTGCAGATTGCGGTTTTGAATGTCGGGGCCACCGCCCTGATGACGTTCCAGAACCTGCCGGCCATCCGCTTTTTGGCGGACGGCACCATTGATGAAAACAGTCCGCAAACGTTGCGCCTGGCCGACGCCAAAGGCAACGCGCTCTGGCTGATCGAAGCCAGCAACCACATGGGTTATGAAATTCGGGACAGCGACAAATAAATTTTCCCCGAATCGTGGCAGCGGACGTGAGTCCGCTCTGAATTCGTTTGCAAGAATGAGCCGGCTCACGCCGGCTGCTACGAGAACGAATTGCGACGCGTTCACGCTGGCCGAGGTGCTGGCGGCGCTGCTGTTCCTGGCCATTGTGATCCCGGCGGCCGTGGAGGCGCTGCATCTGGCCAGCCTCGCCGGCGTGGTGGCCGCGCGCAAAGGTGCCGCGGCGCGCGTGGCAGATCGGATTTTAAACGAAAGCCTCGTGATGACCAACTGGAACACCGGCACACAAAATGGAACAGTCACCGAAGGCGCGCGGGAATTCCACTGGACACTGACCAGCCAAAACTGGCCGGTGGACGCCATGGAGCTCATCACCGCGGAAGTGAAGTATTCCGCCCAGGGCCGTGATTATTCCGTGAAGCTGTGTACGCTAGCCATTCCGCTGACGCTGACCGCGACGAATAGTTTTTAGCAATGAATACCAATTCAAACAATCGCTCTGGTCGGGAGTCGAGAGTCGAGAGTCGAAGGCCATCGCGCGCCGCGCGGAAGTCGTTTTGCACTCGACCCTCGACCCTCGACCCTCGACTTTCCGCGAATGCATTCACGCTCATCGAGATGATCCTGGCAATCGGCGTTTCCGCCGTTGTGCTGGTGGCCATCAACGCCGTGCTTTTCAGCGCCCTGCATCTGCGCGAAGTCACCCAAGCCGCGGTGGATGAAGCCACGCCCCTGGACCAGGCGCTCACCATTCTCCGTCGCGACCTGGCGTGCACCGTGCCACCGGAGCCCAACGGTGTTTTGACCGGCGATTTCAAGGCCGGCGATGTGACCAGCCTCGGCCTCAGCCAGCCCGTGGCCGTCGAAATATTCACCGCCACCGGCGCGCTGCATGACAACGAACCGTGGGGCGACATCCAGCGGGTCACCTACGAATTGAAAGATCCCGCCACCCGCACCGCCGCAGGCAGGGACCTCGTCCGCAGCATCACACGCAATCTGTTGAGTTCAGCCACGCCGGACATTCAGGATCAGCCGTTATTGAGCGGCGTCGAAAGCATCAAGTTTTCATGCTTCGACGGCACGCAATGGCTCGACACCTGGGATACCACCGACACGACCACGACCGACACCAACCTGCCGGTCGCCGTCCGGGTCCTTATCCAGATGGCGGGAAACAACACTGACAACACGCGTCCGCAACCGATTCAAATCCTGGTGCCGATTGACTCGCAATCGCGCACGAATACCTGAGATGAAACTGCAGCAACCAAACTGGATTTTCTGGGAGCGCCGGCGTCTTGCCGGCGAGCCAATCAGTTTGTCCTTGCACAGCCAGCCGGCGGGACGCCGGCCCTCCCGGGACGGATCGGTTCTCATTCTCGTGCTTTGGATTTCCATCGGACTGGTCAGCATCGCGCTTTATTTCGCGAATTCCATGACCTTTGAACTCCGCGCCTCGGACAACCGCGCCACTGGCATTGCCGCGGAACAAGCCATCGAAGGCGCGGCGCGTTACGTCGGTTATGTGCTCTCGAATTTTGCCACGAACGGCGCGGTGCCCAGCAACACCCAGTTTTCCTGCGCGGCCGTGCCGTTGGGCGACGCGCATTTCTGGCTCATCGGCCGCGACCCGTCCAGCACGCTATCCACCGAACCATATTTTGGCCTCGTGGACGAAGCCTCCAAATTGAATTTGAACCACGCCGACACCAACGCGCTTTCCTATTTGCCCAACATGACACTCGATTTTGCTGACTCGATTGTGGACTGGCGCAGCACCAACGGCATCGGCGACTATGCGCTGGATTACGCATCGCTGGGGTACACCGACAAAAACTCCCTGTTTGAAACCGTGGACGAATTGCGGCTGGTGTATGGCGCGACCATTGACCTGCTGGTTGGCGAGGATGCCAATCGCAACGGCGTGCTCGACACCAACGAGAAGGACCTGAACGGCAATGGCACACTGGATCCGGGCCTGTTTGAATACGTCACCGTTTACAGCCGTCAGCCGAATTTCCACTCCGACGGCACCAAGCTCACCAATGTAACCCAATTTGCCCAGTTGCGAACATTGCTTCAGTCGAGTTTTAGTGTGTCGCGCGCCAATCAAATCATGTCCACTGTGACGAACCGGCTTGGCATCGCAGGCAGTGGGGCGGGAAGAACCATCAATGTCAGAAATTTGCTGCAATTCTATCTGGCCAGCAGAATGACCTCGGCCGAGTTCAATCAAATTGCCTACAGCATCACTGATACCAACACTCCTTACACCTACGGCTTGGTGAACATCAACACCGCCAGCGCGCCCGTGATGACGGCGCTGTTCATGGGCCTGGATAATGTTGACCAGAGCACGGCACAAGGCGCAGCGCAGACGCTCGTCACCTACCGCCAGCAAAATCCCAATAATCTCAACGCCATTTCCTGGATCGTGGACGCGCTCGGCAACCAGAACAAAGTTGTCCAAGCCCTCGAAACCGCCAACCGCGATTACATCACCACGCAAAGTTTTCAATTCACGGCGGACATCGCGGCGGTCGGCCCGTTCGGACGCGGCTACCGGCGGGTGAAATTCATTTTCGACATCAGCGAAGGCACGCCCAAAATCATTTACCGCCAGGACCTCAGCCGGCTCGGCTGGGCGCTCGGGGAAAAGGCCCGCGAAACCTGGGTCGCCAAGCAAACGCCATGAACAAGATTTTGAAAATCAATTTTTCGAGACGCAAAAAACTGACGGGCCTGCTCGGCCTCGTGTTCGATGGCAGCCGCCTCGATGGGGTCGTGCTTCGCCGCACCAACGGCTCCCTCGAAATTCAGCAATCGTTCTCAGCCACGCTCTCGCTCGACCCGCTCACGGCGGCGCCCGAACTGGTCGGACGTGAAATCCGCAATCAACTTGACACCGCCGGCATCCGCGAACGTCGCTGCGTGGTGGGCGTGCCGTTGAAGTGGATGCTCACGGCGCAAACCGAATTGCCGCCCCTGCCGGAGGCGGACGCCGCGAGCCTGTTGCAACTGGAGGCGGAACGCGGCTTTCCGTGCGACATCGCAACCTTGCGGCTTGCCCATTCGCGCTGCCCGTTGCCAGCCGGCAAACAACACGTGACGCTGGTGGGAATTCTCAACAGCCAGTTGACGTCGCTGGAACAGGTACTGGCGGCGGCAAAATTGAAACCGGTCAGCTTTTCACCCGGTTTGACCGCCTTGCAGCCGGCTGGCGCAATGCTCGGAGTCCCGCCTGTAGACGGTTCCGCGAATTTGCCGCCGAAAGGCGGAACTCCAAACGATAAGAACGGCGTGCTGGCCCTGGCCATCGGCGAAAGCCAGGTGTCCATGCAAATCACATGCGGCGGTGGCGTGGCGGCCCTCCGGACGTTGGAAGGCGCCATCGAAAACGAAGGCTCGCGGCGCACCCTTCACACCGACCTGGTCGCGCGGGATGTCCGCATCACGCTCGGGCAGTTGTCCGCCGGACTGCGCGAATCCGTCCGCCGCATCCGCATTTTCGGCCCGCACGACCTGGCGCAGCAACTGGCCGACGAAATGGAATTGCGATTTGAACCGGCGGGCTTGGGCGTCGAGTTGGTCACAAAGTATTCGCCGGACGAATTCGGCGTCCAACTGCCGCCCGACGCGCCCGTTTCCCCGGCCTTCAGCCTGGCCGCCCGGTGGCTGACGGGACAAACACCGGCGTTTGAATTTCTGCCGCCCAAGCCGAAGGCCTGGCAGCAAATCATCACGAAGTATTCCTCCGGCCGGCTGCGCTCCGCCGGCGCGACGGCCGCCGGCATCATCGCCCTCGTCGGTGGATTGTTTTTGTTCCAGGAAATCCAGCTCATCCGGCTGCGTTCGCAATGGTCGGGCATGTCGGCCAAGGTCAGGGAACTGGACGGCATCCAGCAGCAAATCCAGAAATATCACCCGTGGTTCGACGAGTCGTGCCGCAGCCTGAACATTTTGAAGCAGCTCACGATGGCGTTTCCCGAAGACGGCGCCGTCACGGCCAAGACCGTGGAAATCCGCGACGGCAACGCGGTGAACTGTTCCGGCACGGCGCGGGACAACGCCGCTTTGCTGCGGATGTTGAGCCAGTTGCGCGCGGCGGATGGTGTGACCGATTTGAAGGTGGATCAGATCCGCGGCAAATCGCCAATGCAATTCACGTTCGATTTTCGTTGGAACAAAGGAGGTGGAAATGAAAATTGAAAATCGCCAGCAAGTATTGATGGTGCTGACCATCGCGGTGGTCGTGCTTTACGCGACCGACCTGGTGGTCATTGAACCGATGTTTGGATGGTGGAAGACGCGGGCGAAAACGGTCGCCGAACTGCGCGAACAGGTGAAAAACGGCCGGCGATTGATCCAGCGCGAGGCCGGCCTCCGCGGCCGTTGGGACCAGATGCGCACGAACACCCTGCCGGATAATCCTTCGCTGGCGGAACAGCAGACGCTCAAGGCTTTTGACAACTGGGCACGGGAGAGCGGCTCAGACGTTACCGGCATCACGCCCCAGTGGAACAACGATTCGCCGGACCATCTCACGCTCAACTGCCGTCTCGAGGCGGCGGGCGACCTCGGCACCCTCAGCCGGTTTGTTTACGACATCGAAAAAGATCCGAAGGCTTTCAAACTGGAATCGGTGGAACTCAGCGCCCACGACGCCACCGGCCAGCAACTCACACTCGACCTGCAAATCAGCGGGCTGGTGCTCGTTTCGCAACTCCAATCCAAACCATGAACCTGGCACGACAAAATCAAAATGCACTCCGGACAGCCGCCGTGCTCGCCGTGCTCGGGGCGCTCCTGGCCAATAACCGGCCCGCCGCCGCACAGACGACCAACGCCCCCGCCGCCACGAATTATTCCTCTTTCCAGATCATCGCGGAACGGAACATTTTTGATCCCAATCGTTATGCGCATACGACACACAGCCGCAGACGCTCAACCTCCCCGTCGGCACCCTTCTTTTCGCTGGTCGGCACGTTGAGCAGCCGGAATGGCATGCTCGCCTTCTTTGACGGGAACGACTCGGATTATCGCAAGGTCCTTTCCCTGGACGGAGCCATTGCCGGTTACAAGGTGGTGGAAATCACGCAGCGCGGCGTCAAACTGGAAGCCGCCGGCAAACCGGTGGTTATGAAAGTCGGCACGCAGATGCGGCAGCAGGGCAAGGGTGAATGGCAACTGGCCGACACGGGCGATTTGCCGGTCGCCACGACCGGGAATGAAACCCCGGCAACGGACGAGCCGCCATCCGCCAGCCCGGCCTCAGGCTCCGCCAGCGAACCCAATGATGTCCTCAAGAAACTCATGCAACAAAGAGAACAGGAATTAAAATGAAAACCTTGATGCTACGAACCCTCGTGACGCTTTGCGTTTCGGGACTGCTCATGTCGGCGGCCGCGCAGACGGCCCCGGGCGGAACACCGGACGACAACAATGCCGTGGTCGCTCCCCCGCCGCCGCCGGAGACCATTGTCCCGCCGCCGGATGAAGGTGCGGCAACCAACCAGGCGACCGCGCCAACGGCGGACGTTCAACCCGCCTCACCAGACAAATCGGCGGCGGCGTTCATTCCCACCATGGCGCAGGATTCCACCCTCGCGCCGACCATCGGCACGAATTTTGACGAATTGCGTCTGAACTTTCGCAATGCGCCGCTGGAGATGGTCCTGAATTATCTGAGCGAAGCCGCGGGGTTCGTCATCGTGTTGGACACGCAGGTCCGGGGCAATGTAAGCGTCATCAGCAGCCATCCCATGAACCGGGATGAAGCGGTGGATCTGCTCAATGCCGTGCTGAACAAAAACGGTTACGCCGCCATCCGCGACGGACGGACGCTGACGATTTTGGACAAGAACGACGCGAAGACGCGCAACATCCCGGTCAAGACCAGCAACGACCCGGACAGCATTCCGAACAACGCCGAGATCGTCACGCAGATCATTCCCATCCGGTTCGTGGAAGCCCGGCAATTGGTGACGGATTTGTCGTCGTTTGTTTCACCCCAGGCGACCATTGTGGCGAATGAGGCCGGCAATTCGATTGTGGTCACCGACACACAGTCGAACATCCGGCATCTCACCGAAATCATCCGGGCAATTGACAACAGCGCCGAGGGGGAAACGGAAATCCGGGTGTTCCATTTGACCCACGCCAGCCCGACCGACGTGGCCAGTGAACTGGGCCAGATTTTCCCGTCGAGCAGCAGCACCTCGGGCCAGGCCCAAACACCGTTCCGGTTCGGTGGCGGTGGGGGCCGTGGCGGCTTTGGTGGCGGCTTTCCCGGCTTTGGTGGCGGCAATGCGTCCGGCAGTGGCAGCCAAAACACCCGGATTCAAAAGCAGACGCAGGTTGTCGCCGTGGCGGACCCGCGCACTTCATCCGTCATTGTGACCGCCTCCAAGGATTTGATGCAGGAAATCGCCGGTATGATGGAACAACTGGACGTGCCTTCGGATCGCGACCAGGGCGTTTATGTTTTCCAAATGAAAAACGGCGATCCGCAGCAGGCGTTGACGGTGCTGCAAAACATGTTCCAGAGCAGCAGCACTTCGCGCAGCGGCACGAGTTCGTCGTCGCAAAACAGCGCGCTCCAGCAACGCGCCGCGAACGGCACCACCACGATGGGCTCGACCACCACCGCCACCGGAATAGGTGGCACCGGCAGCAGCGGCGGTGTTGGCGGCGGGCGGATAAATTAAAACCAGAAGAATTTTTTGATGAAAAGGCAAATTATGAAAACAAACTGTTTGAAAAAATATCTCGGCGGCGTTCTGGCCCTGCTTTTCTGCGCCGCAATGGAAATTCAAGCCCAACAGCGCACCACTGGCGGCGGTGGTGGCGGCGGGTTCGGCGGGTTTGGTGGCTTCGGCGGCGGAAACCGCAACAACAACGCCAGCAGTTCCAGCAGCGGCCAATACAACAACAACGGCACAGTGGGCAGCGCAGTCATTTCCGTGGACCCGGTGACGCACAACATCATCGTCATCGCCGACAAGGAAACCAGCGAGCAAATCGGCAAGGTGGTCGCCAGCCTCGACGCACCCGAACCACAGGTGCTCATCAAGGTCGTCTTCCTCGAAGTGGATGACAACAAAGCGCTCGACCTCGGTGTTCAGGGCAATTACACCGGTTTCAGTAAGAACTTTTCTCAGGTCACCGGCTATTTGACCAACTACGCAGTTCAACCCGTTACCACCACCGGAAGCGGTGGATCAACCACAGTTCCGACCATCGTTCCCAGCAGCATTACCCCGATCAACCAGAGTTACACATTGAACAACAACTTCAACCTGCCCCAGACCCTGACGGGAGCGGCTGGAAATGGTGGGATGTATCAAATCATGGGCAACGATTTCACAGCGACACTCCAAGCCATCGCCACGGCCGGCAAGGCGCAGGTGCTGTCGCGCCCGTCCATTCTCGCGCGCGATGGCCAGATGGCGGAAATTGTCGTCGGCCAAAGCGTCTATCTGCCCAGCAGCGTCAGTCTAACCTCTGTCGGCAACAGCGCCAACACCGTTCCCACCATCAATGGAACCTATCAGAACGTCGGCATCCAACTGGACGTCACGCCATTCATCGGGGCGAACAGCTTGGTGCAAATGATTCTTCAGCCGCAAATCACGTCCATTGACACCTCGACCCCCGGCCAGGTGATTCAAGGCGGCAGCGTCATTTCGTCCGCCGTGTATGCGCCCAATCTCAACAAACGTTCCGCCAACACCGTGGTCGTGACTCCTGATGCGCAGCCCGTCGTCATTGGCGGCCTCATTCAAAACCAAAAATCCTCCAGTGAAAGCAAAATCCCGTTGCTGGGCGACATTCCGATCCTCGGCAATCTTTTCAAGTTCAGCAGCCACTCGAACCAGAAGACCGAGCTGCTGATCTTTCTGACGCCGCATATCATCCAGATGCCGTCGCAACTCGCCGCGTTGACCGGGCATGAAACCAGCCAGACGCCGCTCATCACCAACTCCATCCCGGAGCTGGAGTTGGATCGCTTTATTGACCGCCTGCCGGTGAAAAAGAATTAGGCGGTCGCATTGTATTTTTCCAAAAATGTTTCCCTGACGGAACGTAATTTATGGAACTGAAACGCCGCAGCACTTTGATCTATGGCCTCCTGCTGGGAGTCTGGGTGTTGGTCGTTGCCTGGCAGACAGCCGAGCACCTGCGTGTCCGGAAAGAAGCCCGCGCCGCGCTCGTCAACCGGGCCAAGGACATCTCCACCACGCTCGGCATCGTCCTCCGGTCACAGCGCCGCTTCGGCGGCGTGGTTTCCAAGGAACGGCTCGAAGCCTCCCTCACAGAATTGGTCCGGCAGGAGAAGACGGAACTGGACGGCATCGCACTGTTGAACGCCTCAGGCGAGATGGTCGCTTCCGCCGGGACGGGTATTGATCTTCAAGGCCTGGGTGCCGCGGGCACGACAGAAAAATGGAATGCGCAGACCGTCACGCTCGCGAATCCGGTGGACCTTGGCACCAATCTCACCTACGACATCGAGGGCACCAACCTGCCCATTATCCTGTCCCGGCAGGATTTTACGAACCGCTTTGCCGCCACCAACCGCTTCGGCGGGCCGCCGCCCGAACCCGAACACGGCGACCATCCCACCAATTTTTCCGCCGCTCCTGAAGGACCGCCGCCGCCGGACAATGACACCAACCGGATGCGATTCCGTGACGGCGGCTTCCGTCCCCGTTTCGGCCGTCCCCGCTGGATGAGCGAGGAAGAATACCAAACCCTGCGTCAGAAGCAGGGCGTGCATAGTTTTGTCATCGTCATGTCCACCCAGACGCTCCACGAGAGCTTTGACCAGGACATCTGGCTCCGGTCCATCATCACCCTGCTGGCCGCGATTTCGGTCATCGGCTCGGGGCTGGCCTGGCGGAGCGTAACCCAATCTTCCGAACTTCAAATCCGTCTCATCCGCGCCAGCGAATTGAATTCGCACCTCAAGGAAATGAACCTGGCCGCCGCCGGTCTCGCGCATGAAACCCGCAACCCGCTCAACATCATCCGGGGCATGGCCCAGATGATTTTCAAACAAAACGACATTCCATCCGAAATCCGGGAAAAGGTCCGCGCCATCGTGGACGAGACCGACAAGGTCACCGCACAACTGAACGAGTTCATCAACTACTCGCGTCCGCGGGAGGTTCGCCGCACGAAGCTGGCCCTGGATTCCGTCGTGAACGAGGTCGCGCGCGCCCTCGCCTACGACATCGAGGAAAAGAAAGTCCGCTTTGAAATCCGGGGCGAACCGATGGCCATCGAGGCGGACGAACAAATGCTCCGCCAGGTGTTATTCAACCTGGGCCTGAACGCTATCCAGGCGGTGGGCGAAAACGGACGGATCCAGATTGTGACGCGGAAAATCAACGCGGATGAGGCGGTCATCGAAGTCCGCGATGACGGCCCCGGGGTTCCCATCGAGCGCCGCCAGGAAATTTTCAAGCCCTACTTCACGACCAATCAAAAGGGCACCGGGCTGGGGTTGGCCGTGGTCCAGCAGATCGTCCTGGCACACGGCTGGGAAATCGAATGCCTGCCCAACGATTCCCAAGGCGCCATTTTCCGCATCAGCCACCTGAAAGTCGTCGCCTGATTCGGGCGGCCCGCCGATGGCTTTCCGTTTCATGGCAGAACGGCGGGCGAATTCCGGCAAAGGATGCGGCGCACGCATTTGCAGAATATTTCCCGCTCCAGGTCGAGTTCGCGTTGATCGGGAAAACCGGGACCCCTGCTTTTCAATCAAGCTGTCGGGTCAATTGGATTTCGCCTCCGATTGTCCGTTCCACTGAAACGTTCCGCCCTTGGGAATTTTCACGTCACGGGTCACGTCGCCACAACGCAGGCGGCAGGGATTGCCGAGCAGTGAACGCACGGTGGCGGAAACCAGCTTGCCGTCCTTCCAGTTCGCATCCACCTCGAACCCGCCGCGGGCGCGCAAACCCTTCACGCTGCCGTCGGGCCAGGCCTTTGGCAGCGCGGGCAGAAATTCAATCTCGCTATTCCGGCTTTGCAACAGCATTTCGATGATGCCGGAAGCGCCGCCGAAGTTGCCGTCAATCTGGAACGGCGGGCACGAGTCGAACAGGTCCGGGTAGGTGAACTCCGGAGCCAGTAACATATTCAGGATTTCGTAAGCATGATCGCCGTCATGCAGGCGCGCCCAAAGATTGATACGCCAGGCGGTCGCCCAGCCGGTCGCCTTGTCGCCGCGCAGCTCCAGCGATTTTTTCACGGCGGCGGCAAGTTCCGGCGTGGCGCGCCAGTCAATCTGGCTGCTGGGAAACAACCCGTAAAGATGCGAAACGTGCCGATGATGAATTTCCGGCGCGTTCGTGTCCCAGTCTTCCAGCCATTCCTGGAGTTGTCCGGCGGAACCGATTTGCAGCGGCGCGAGCCGGGTACGCGTGGCGGCGAGCTGTTGGCGAAATTTTTTGTCCCGGCCGAGAATTTCCGACGCTTGGATGCAGTTCGTGAACAGGTCGCGCAAAATTTCCTCGTCCATCGCCGGTCCGGCGCAGATGCTCGCGCCGGCGGGATGCGGGTTTTCCGGCGACAGCGACGGGCAGGTGACGAGCCAGTGATGGGTGGGTTCCTCGACGAGCGCGTCGAGGAAGAATTGCGCCGAACCTTTCATGGCCGGGTAAATTTCCGCAAGATACTTTTTGTCGCCGGTGAACTGGTAGTGTTCCCAAAGATTTTGCAGGAGCCACGCGCCGCCCATCGGCCACAGGCCGTATTGTGGGCCGTCAATCGGGGCGGTGGCGCGCCACAAATCCGTGTTGTGATGGACCACCCAGCCGCGCGCGCCATACATCACCCTGGCTGTGTGCGCGCCGGTTTGCGCCAAGTCCATCACCATCGCGGTGAGCGGCTCAACGCACTCGCCCAAGTTGCCCGGCTCGGCGGGCCAGTAATTCATCTCGGTGTTGATGTTGATGGTGTATTTGCTTTCCCACGGCGGGTGCATCGAATCATTCCAGAGGCCCTGGAGATTCGCGGGCTGGCCACCGGGACGCGAACTGCAAATCAGCAGATAACGGGCGAATTGAAAGTAGAGCGAGGCCAGTTGCGGGTCGTTCCCGAAGGCATAGTTTTTAACACGCTCGTCCGTCGGCAGTTTCAACGGCTCGTCCGTTTCCAGGGTCAAGGTGACGCGGCGAAATAATTTTTGATGCGCGGCGATGTGGTCAGCGAGCGTCGTATCATAGCCATCGTCAATGTTGCCGCACCGCCATTTATAAAATGCTCCGGCGATTTGCTGTCGGGTGATGGCTTCGGGGTCGCCGCTGACATCGTGATAATTTTTGTAACTCGTCGCGGCGGCGATGAGCAACGTGACCGAATCAGCATTGGTTACGGATATTTTATTCGCATCCGTGAACATTTTCCCATGAATATGTTCGTGGAAAGCTGGCAACACGAGCACGCGCGTCTCGAATTTCAGCGCACCCTTGATTCCACCTGATCCACCATTCACACCACGAACTACAAGCGTCGCGTCGTTGATCAAGCCACCAAACGGCACGTTGGGGTTGACCTCCACGCTCATTTCCACTTTCTGCGGCGTGCTCATGCCAGCGGTGAATGAAATCTGCCCCGGCTGGTCGGCTGTCAGACACACGACGATGACCTGGTCCACCGGGCTGCAAAAAATTTCGCGTTTGAAATGAACATCGTTGGCCGTATAGCTGACGGCGGCGATGGCGGTGTCGAGGTTCAACTCGCGGCGGTAATTCTCCACGGTCGCCGGGGTTGGAAATTCGAGGAATAAATCCCCTACCGTTTCATAAGGCATCTGTTTAAGCGGCCGGGCCATCATTTTTTCGGCCGCCAGTTTTTGCGCTTCGGCGTATTGGTCGGCGAAAATCAATTTACGCACTTCCGGCAGCGCGGCGAGGGCGTTGGTGTTGTCCGGGTCATACGGCCCGCCGGCCCAGAGCGTGTCTTCGTTGAGCTGGAGGCGTTCGCGTCCAACGCCGCCAAAAACCATCGCGCCCAAACGGCCATTGCCGACGGGCAGCGCCTCGGTCCATTTTTGGGCGGGCCGGCGATACCACAATGTCAGCGAATTGTCCGGCGGTCCGGCCTCGCCGGTGAAGGCGGTGGCGGAGCCGGATGCAATATTGGTTGAGTCAGGCGGATTTTGCGCCGGGCAGTTCGACGCCAGCAGGAGCAGGCTGGCCAGGCCGGTAAGAATTTTTCGAGTCATACCTTTGGAGGTTGTTTTGACTTCAAGATTTTCCGTTCCACTGAAACGTTCCGCCCTTGGGAATTTTTACCTCGCGCGTCACGTTGCCGTAGCGCAGGCGGCAGGGATTGCCGAGCAGTGAACGCACGGTGGCGGATACCAGTTTGCCGTCCTTCCAGTTCGCATCCACTTCAAACCCGCCGCGGGCGCGCAGTCCTTTGAACTGACCGGTGCCCCACTGTTTCGGCAGCGCCGGGAGCAGCGTGATCTCGCCGTCATGGCTTTGGATCAACATCTCGGCAATGCCGGCGGTGCCGCCGAAGTTGCCGTCAATCTGGAACGGCGGATGCATGTCAAAAAGATTTTTCGCCGTGGAACGCGCCAGCAAAGCCTGGACGTTTTCGTACGCCTTGTCCGCGTCGTGAAAGCGCGCCCAGTAGTTGATGATCCACGCGCGGCTCCAGCCGGTGTGCCCGCCGCCGTGCGCGAGGCGATAATCAATGCTCTTGCGCGCCGCGGCCATGTAGTCGGGCGTCTTGTTTTGCGTGAACTCATAACCGGGATACAAGCCGTATAAGTGCGAGATGTGGCGGTGTCCCGGCTCCGGCTCCTTGAATTCCTGCGCCCACTCCATCAGCCGCCCGTCCGAGCCGATGCCGGGCCATGCGAGCTTGTCGAGCGCAGCCTGCACTTGCGCGGTCAGCTCATTCGTGACGCCGAGTTCGCGCGCCGCCGCGAGAAAATTGTTGAGCGTGTCCCAGGTGATTTCCTGGTCCATCGAGCCGCCCATGGAAACGCTGTGATTTTTGCCGTCGGGACCAATGAATTCGTTTTCGGGCGACGTGCCGGGACCGGCGACCAGTTTGCCGGTCTTCGGATCCGGCACCAGCCAGTCGAGCAGGAACAAGCTCGCGTCGCGCAAAATGGGATACGCGCGTTCCTTCAGGAATGCACGGTCGCCGGTGAACCAGTAATGCTCCATGAAATGCCGCGTACACCACGCGCCACCCATCTGCCACAACGCCCATTTGGGTTCACCACCCGTCGGCGTGTAGAGCCAGACATCGGTGGTGTAGTGGCCGACAAAACCGCGCGCGTTGTAGTAGTCTTTGGCCGTTTGCCGACCGGAAACATTCGCGAAATTCTCGACGAAATCGAAAAACGGCTCGTGACATTCGGAGAGATTGCACACCTCGGCCGGCCAGTAATCCATCTGGATGTTGATGTTGATGTGATAGTCGGCGCCCCAAGGAGCAGACATGCCATCGCTCCAAAGGCCCTGCAAATTGGACGGCAGGCCGCCGGGCCGGGATGAGCTGATCAGCAGGTAACGGCCATATTGAAAATAAAGTGCGACGAGGTTGGGATCGTCCGCGCCTTTCTGCACTGCTGCCAAGCGCTCGTCGGTCGGCTGGTCCGGCGTGGGGGCGGACGAGAGTTGGAGATCTACGCGACGAAACAACGCCTGATGGTCGGCAATGCTGCGTTCCTTGAGTCTGGTGTAGGTGCGCGTGGAGGCGGCCTTCACCTGTTCGAGCGCCTGCGCGCGAAAGTCCACCGTGAGCGGATCGAGGGGATTCTTGTGATTGTAGTTCGAGTCGGCGGCCAGGAACAGAGTCACGGCGTTGGCGTTGCTGACCGTAAGATGGTTTCCCTCGGCGGCAACGCGACCGCCTTCAATGGCCACCTTGAGCACGACGGCAAATTTCACACCGCTGTTGGGATCGCTTGAAACCGGCCGGCTCATGATGAGCGTGTCGTTGCCGGACGCTTCAATCTCCACGCCGCGACGTTGCAGCTCGACGCCCAGATTGATTTTGTCCGCACGGTCAGCCGTCAACCGGACCACGAGAACCTGGTCCGGTACACTCGCGAAAACTTCACGGCGATAGGTGACGCCGTCTAATTTGAAAGTCGTCATCGCCACGCCGTTGTCGAGGTCGAGGGAACGGCGGTAATTCGTTGGCTCGCCTTTCAGGCCGGTGGTCAAAAACAAATCCCCCATGGTTTGGTAACTGTTCCCCTCGCCTCTTCCCACCAGCAGCTTGCTGCGGACCAAAGCCTCGGCCTCGGCGTACTTGCCGTCGAATAGCAACTGCCGGATTTCCGGGAACGACTGGTAGGCGGCCGCCGGCACCGGATACGCGCGTCCGCCGGACCAGAGGGTGTCTTCGTTGAGCTGGATCTGCTCGTTCGTGACACCGCCAAAAACCATGGCGCCGAGCCGGCCATTGCCCACCGGCAGCGCTTCAAGCCAGTTCGTCGCCGGCTGCCGGTACCAAAGCAAAAGCGCAGGGTCGAAATTCCCGGCGCGGCCGGTCGTGAGAAAAAAAAGCGTTGTGGCAAAAACAAATCCGCCCGCGAGGAGTGTTCGCAATGCTGGTTTCACGTCTGATTTCCGATTCAATTCGTTCCGCTGTCAAAAATGGTCAGTGCCCGGCGACGACTTTCAGCGGCAAATGCAACCGGATGTCGTCCGACGCTGCGCCGAGGAGAAGTTCGTAGTTGCCCGGATCAACCACGTATTGCTTTTTCTCCGTGTCCCAGTAACGGAACCGTTCCACGGGAATGTTCATGGTGAATCTGGCCCCCTGATTGGTCTGCAAATGAATCCGCGCAAAACCGCACAGTGCGAGCCTGGGCTGGGGCCGGGTGGATTTCACGTGCCGGAAATAAACCTGCGCCACTTCATCGCCGTCCCACGCACCCTCGTTGAGCAGGGCAAACGTGAGTTTGATCGTGTCGCCCGCGGCAAAATTTGTGCCGTTGAGTTTCGGGTCATGATAACCAAATTTGGTGTAACTCAGGCCGTGGCCGAAGGCGAACAACGGCTGGCCGCTGAAGTAGCGGTAAGTGCGGTTGGACATCGAATAATTGTCAAACGCGGGCAAATCATCCGTGGAGCGGTAAAACGTCACTGGCAGCCGCCCGGCGGGATTCACGTCGCCAAACAAAACCTCGGCCACGGCGCGTCCGCCTTGTTCGCCTGGATACCACGCCTGCAAAATCGCGGGCAAATTATCCGCCGCCCACGGCATGGCAATGGCGCTGCCGCTGCAATTGACAAAAACGACCGGCTTGCCGGTCGCCTGCAACGCCTTGAGCAGTTCGGTTTGCAACGACGGCAGTTCGATTTGCGTGCGGTCGCCGCCGCTGAAACCATCGTAGTCCACCTTCATCTCCTCGCCTTCGAGCTGCGGGCTGATGCCGCCGACGTAAACGATCACGTCCGACATCCAGGCGGCGGCGATGGCCTTGGTCCACGCTTGCGCATCGGGCCGTCCCGTGCCGTCCCGTGCCAGCGCCAGCGGACAGGCAGGTTCATAAACCACCTGGATGTTGGTGCCGGCGGCACTTTTGATGCCGGCCAGAATGGTCACCGGCCGGGACGGCGTGCCGTTGTAATTGCCCAGCAGCACCGCCACGGAATTCGCATTGGCGCCGATGACGGCGATACTTTTGATTTTGGTACGATCCAGCGGCAGGAAGTTGTCGTTTTTCAACAGCACCATGGATTGGCGCGCGACCTGAAGCGCCAGCGCTTCGTGTTCGGGCGTGTTGTTTTGCGAAATCGGAATTTGCGCGTACGCGACCTTTTCCGGCGGATCAAACAGTCCCAGACGAAACCGCGCTTCGAGCACACGGCCGAGCGCAACGTCAATATCCTTCTCCGTAATCAGGCCTTCTTTGACCGCGCTCAACAGCGAATTGTAATCCATGCCGCAGCAAAGGTCGTCGCCAGCCTTGACCGCCAGCGCGGCGGCGGCTTCCGGCGTGTCCGCGAATTTGTGATTGGCGTAAATATCGTAAATCGCGCCGCAATCGGAAACGACGTGGCCGTCAAAACCCCATTGCTGGCGCAAAAGATCCGTGAGCAACAACGGATTGGCGCAAGCCGGCTTGCCATAGACTGAATTATAAGCGCCCATCACCGCGCCGACGTGGCCTTCGCGCACGGCGGCCTCGAATTGCGGCAGATACGTTTCATAAAAATCGCGTTCGGACGGCTGGGCGTCGAACATGTGCCGCGCCGGTTCCGGTCCGCTGTGGACGGCGAAGTGTTTCGCGCAGGCCATCGCCTTTACATATTTTGGATCGTCGCCCTGCAACCCGCGAATGAACGCCACACCCAGGCGCGCGGTGAGAAACGGATCTTCGCCGTAGGTTTCCTGGCCGCGGCCCCAGCGCGGATCGCGGAAGATGTTGATGTTCGGCGTCCAGAAGGTGAGGCCGTAATACTGTGCGCAGTCGCCGTCGTGCTTGCTGACGTAGTTGTTGTGCTTGGCGCGGGCCTCGGTGGCGATGACGTCAGCCTCGGTGCGGATCAACGGGACGTTCCACGTGGCGGCCATGCCGATGGCCTGCGGGAAAACGGTGGCGTTGCCGGCGCGCGCGACGCCGTGCAGACATTCGTTCCAATAATTATAGGCGGGAAATCCCAGTCGCGGAATGGACGGGGCGGTGTTGCACATCTCCTGCACCTTTTCCGCGAGCGACATCCGGCTCACCAGGTCATTGATGCGCGCGGCGACCGGCTGCGCGGGATCCTTCCAAATTACCGGCCCTGCAACCACCGGCGGGTTCGGGTTGGTGGCGTCTCCCTCGTTGACATCCGCGCCCGACGCGGCGGGAACTGAAAGCCAGAGGCTGGAAGCCGCCAGCGCAAAAAGAATCATCCTTCGCATGGCTGGAAAGTTACACGGTACCAGCGATTCGTGCCAACCTGTTTTTGGACGTCAAAAGACCTTTGGACTTTGGCCTTCAGCCTTTAGACTTCATCCCATTGATTTCATGGACAAGACCCAGAACAGCCCGCTGTTGGATTGGTTGCTGCGGAAGCATCCCGATACGCCGAAGAGCCGCGCCAAACAATGGATTCTGGCGGGGCGGGTCAGCGTCAACGGGGTCGTCATCCGCAAACCGCATCAGGCCATCCCGGACCCGGGCGATGCCCTGGAACTGCGCGATCGCCAGGCCACCACGCTGGCGTGCGGTTCCGGCTGGCAGATTCATCCGCGTGTTTCGTTGCTGCACCTGGATGCCGCCCTCGCGGTCGTCAACAAGGGGCCCGGCCTCATCTCCGTGCCGGCGCCGAATTGCGATCTTTCCGCGCTCAGCATCCTCGCCGATTTCCTGGTGGGAAAACTGAAAGCCCAGAACCGCGGCGTCGCCGGAAAGTCATTGCCGCCCGCCTATCGCCGGCTGCAACCGTTGCCGGTTCATCGCCTCGACCAATATACCAGCGGCGTCTTTTGCATGGCCACGAACCCCGCCGCGCGCCACCACCTCATCGAGCAATTGAAGGTTCACACCATGAAGCGGGAATATGTGGCATTCGTGCAGGGACGCCCCCACACGCCCGCCGGCACCTGGCGGCAATGGCTGCAATTGAGCCGGGACGAACTGCGCCAGCACGTGGTTTCGGAAACGCAACTCAAAGACCCGGACTCCGAAGTCCGCGAGGCCATCACGCATTACGAAGTCATCGCGGAGTATCCGCTGGCCGGCGGCCAGGACTTCGTCACCAAATTGCGGCTCCGGCTGGAGACCGGCCGCAAACATCAAATCCGCGTCCAGGCGGCCCACGCCGGACATCCCTTGATTGGCGACCGCACGTATAACCCGGCCTATCGCGGACCGGCCCACGGCAACGCGCCCATTGAATTTGCACGTCAAGCCTTGCACGCCGAAATTCTCACTCTCGAACACCCGGACCGGCCGGGCCAGCGCATGACTTGGACGGCAGAATTGCCCAAAGACCTTCGCCAGCTCGAGGCGATCTTGCGCGCCTCCCGACGCTTAAAAAGTTGAGGCTTTTTCAGGAAGTCCACCCTGCTCCGGGCGCAATCCACCCCTCAATTCTCGCAACGTGTCCCTAATTCATTTTATTCCGGTTGGTTTGTGTTAAAACCATGACATGACACAACGCCAAGACGGCACCACCGAGATCGCCAGCGCTTCCGACCGGGGCACGCTGCCCCAAAGCAAACAGAAGCACCCGCTTCACATCTTGTGCATTGATGACGACGAGCATATCCGGGAATTTATGGGTGCCTGTCTCAAGCGCTTCAATCATCAGGTGATGGTCGCCACCGGCGGAAAGCACGGGATGGAATTATTTCATAATGCCATGCTCGAAAACCAGCCTTACGAAGTGGTCATAACCGATTTGGGCATGCCGGATATGGACGGACATGATGTCGCCCGGACCATCCGGGCCGAATCCCCCAACACGCCCATCATCATGATGACCGGCTGGGGCGCGGCCCTGGAGGATGACGCAGCGACCGCTTCGGAAGTGGACGCCGTGGTCAACAAACCGCCATGCATGCAGGAACTGAACAACTTGATTCTGCGGATTACCGCCCTGCACAAGATCGGAAGATCCACCGTCGCCATTCCTGCTTCGCCCTGCATGGCCTGATGGAACTCCGAACAGCAACGACCTTTAATCCACGCTGTGGCCCTGCTCCCGAAAACGCTGAAGCTTGTAAATCAAGGCGCGCCGGCTGATGCCGAGGGCCTTGGCGGTTTCCGTGCGGTTGGAGTCATGTTGTTTCAACGCCTGCAAAATGGCCTGGCGCTCAATCTCCTCCAGTTGCTGGGCGTCACCGGCGGGCGCGGCGGGCGGCAAGCCGGCGGCTTCGCGCACGCGCGCGGGCAGATGTTCCGGAAGAATCAGTTCGCTGCGGGACAGCAACACCGCCCGCTCCATGGCATTGCGCAACTCACGGACATTGCCCGGCCAAGGATACCGTTCCAGGCAAGCGGAGACGGTGTCTGAAAACCGCGCGCGGCCCTTGGTGAACTCCTCAACGAACCGCCCGGCCAGCGGCAAAATGTCCTCGCGCCGTTCGCGCAACGGCGGCACGTTCAGTTCCACCACGTTCAAACGGTAAAACAAATCCTCGCGAAACCGGCCGGCCTTGACTTCATCATCCAGTACCCGATTGCTCGCGGCCAAGATGCGGGCGTGAGTCTGAATCTCGCGGTTGGAGCCGATGCGCTGGAAGCAGCCGTCCTGCGTCACACGCAGCAGCTTGGCTTGCAGCGGCGGCGACATCTCGGCGATTTCATCCAGAAGAATGGTGCCGGTGTCCGCCTGTTCAAAACGGCCGAGGCGCTGGACGTGCGCGCCGGTGAACGAACCTTTCTCGTGCCCGAACAGTTCGCTTTCCAAAAGCGTTTCAGGAATGGCGGCACAGTTGACCTTGATCAACGGACCCTTCGCGCGCGGGCTCCACGCATGAATGACATCGGCGACGATTTCCTTGCCCACGCCGCTTTCGCCGGTGATCAGGATGCGGGTCTCGGACGGGGCAATCAGCGCCGCGTCACGGAAGACGGCCTGCATGAGCGGGCTGCGGGCAACCACAAAATCCGGCAGGGGTTGTTCCCGGCTGAATTGCAGCGGAGCGGATTCGGCAATGCCGATAGCCTGGCGGACGCAGGCCATCAGTTCATCCAGATCAATCGGCTTGGCCAGGTAATTGACCGCGCCGTCCCGCATGGCGGCGACGGCATCGCGGACATCGGTGAACGCGGTGACGAGCAAAACGGGCAGAGTGGGATGTTCCTTGCGCGCCAGCCGCAGCGTCTCCAGTCCGGAGAGTCCCGGCATCCGCACGTCGGAAATCATCATGCCGAATTTTCCGGTGCGGAGGGTTTCCAGGGCCTGCTGGCCGGAATCCGCCGTGACAGTTTCCAATCCCTGGGTGCGGAGAAAGATGTTCAACAAACTGCGCTGGCCCGGGTCGTCATCCACGATGAGGATGCGCGGCGAGTCGGAGTTTTTTTTGCGCAGTTCAGTTGCCACAAGGCAAGGCTAGACAAACCGGGCGCTGGCCAAAAGAAATTTCCCGGCTGTTTTTGATGCCGCCCGGCGCGCCCGCCCGCTTCTACAGACTGGGAAACGTACACAGGGACGGAGACGCACAAGAAAAATACAAGCGCTTTGAAGAAATGAAGCCGTTTACCTAACGCCTGAATTCTGAACCCTCATGGGAGGCGTCATGGTTTCGCAATTGGTTGGTTTGTGCTCGTGTCTGTAACAACGGTAGCATGATTTGAATACTCGCTGCTGTAAATCCGAACGGCTTCCGTCACCTGTCGGTAATTTCTAATGGTCGTCATTCTGGAAGTAAAAATATATCGAACGCCACCATAAAATCCGAAAGAATAACCGGTCAAAAAACCTAGCCCGACGAGACAGAAGGCGCGAAAGAGTTTCATAAGCGCACGATTCCGCCGAATCGGGATTGGAAGGCGGACTAACCATCCCACGCCAACAAACAAACCGATGGCGAAGATAAAAAAGAACAAACCATGCCATCTGAGGCCTCGAATAACATCTTCAGTAGCTGTTGTGTCAACTGAAACATCAATAATTGCCCAGATGAAAAGGCCCACGCCCACAAGGTACAGACAACTGATCAGTAGCCAACGAAGCATTCTGCCATAATAAAATCGGCCAGTCTTTCGCGCATCAACCCGGTTCACGATTTGGACTCTAGGCCCAGCTTTCCAGCTTGTCCATAGCAATTGAGCTTCCCCGATTGAGTCACAACTTCCCTCACATCCCGGCGAATTTGACATCGCCCTTCCCATGAACCTCCCGGGCGCGCACGAAGTATCGCGTCCGATCGCCTCAGCCAATTTGTTTCAACGCCTTGCGTTCGCACGCGGCGTATTTTTTAATCAACTGGTCGTAAACCTTGGCGGCCTTCGGATTCGGCCGGATTTCGCTGCCGGAAATCGGTTTGGTGAAACCCGCGACGATTTTTTCCCATTTCGGTTTTTGCCCGGCGCGAACCAGCCAGCCGTGCGCGGCCCGCAACGCGGCGCCCAGCGCGGCGCTCTTGGCCACTTCAATGCGCAGAACGCGGCAGTTCATCACGTCAGCCATGATTTGCAAAATAGGTAACGTCTGGGAGGCGCCGCCGGTGGCGTAAATGCAGTCGGGCGAGACTTTCATCCATTGCGAGTGCAGCCGCATGGACATCATCTGCCCCTCGACGATGGCGCGGCAATTGGCGGCGGCGTCCTTTTTGTCGAGATCGAAACGGTGGATGCCGGGCTGGTTCACGCGCGGAACAATTTCCGCGTCGAACCATGGCAGCAGAATTCCGCCGTTGCCGCCCGGTTTCGTTGCCGTCAGCGCCGCGCCGAATTTTTTCCAATCCTTGATGCCGTAGGCGTCGCGGATTTTTTCGCGGGCCAGCGAGCCGTTTTTGAAACAAATCAGCGTCATGTAATCACCCGTCGGCGAGCCGAACACGTGGCCCTCGCCCTGGGCGTCGGTCTGGCAATGCTTCATCGAGCCGAAGTAGGTGTCGCTGGTGCCGAGGCTGATGGCGACCATGCCCGCCTTGACGAGGCCGAGGCCGATGACGCTGCACGGATTGTCGCCCGACCAGGCGATGGTTTGGGCGTGGGGATTTAGGCCGTATTTTTTCACGAAATAAGGACTGACCTTTCCAACGAAGTGCCATGATTCGGCCAGCCGCGGCAGTTTTTTCCGCAAGTTGGGCGCGATGGCTTCCAGCGCTTTCGGATGCCAGGCCTTTTTCTGGATGTCCATCAGGTTCATGCCCGCGCCGTCGCCGTGGTCGATGGGTGCGATTTTGCCGGCGAGCAGCGACGCCATGAACGAACTGACCAGCGCAATGTCGGCGGTTTGGGCGTAGGCCTTCGGGTCGGTCTTGTAAAACTTGCGGATTTGCGGGCCGGTGAACCGCTCGAACGTGTCGGAACCGGTGGCCGTGGCGGTGGCCTTGATGCCGCCCAGTTTTTTGCGAATCTCCGCGCATTCGGCGGCGGTGGAGGAATCCATCCAGATGGGCGAAGTTTTGCGCGCGAACACTCCGCGCAGATTTTCGACGAGTGATTTCTTTGGATTCAGATGCGCCAGCACATCGGCGGCCTGGTCATTCAAATAAACCGAGCCATGCTGCTGGCCGCTGCCGCTGATAGCGAGGATGTCGCCGAGCGCGACGCCGTCCTTTTTCATTGCGGCGAACAACCGGTCGAGCGCCTCGGCCCACATCAGCGGCGAGCTGTGTTTGACAAGCGGATTGCGGTTGGGCAGCACGCCGTTTTGCGTTTTGTATTGCGGCAGCGCCTGGTCGAAGTTCAGCGATTTGTCATACACGACCTTGCGGCGGTCGCAGTCAATGACCACCGCGCTGATGCTTTGGGTGCTGGAATCGAGTCCGAGGAATAGTTTTGCCATAATTTTGAATGTTATTGTCGCAACGCCAATAAAGTTTCAGGCTGACTTTCAGTTTTAATGGTGCACCCAGTAAGAGTTGAACTTACAACCTTCTGATCCGTAGTCAGACGCTCTATCCAATTGAGCTATGGGTGCATCAAAAAGGAAATATAAGTTACAAACCCGAAGCCGTCCGCGCAAGGAATTTTACCCGGGCCGGCGATTAACCCTTGAATATGTTCCGCAGCGCCAGGGTCAGAATCGTCAGCACCAGCATCAGGCCGCTGGGCATGAATTTCTTCGTCTTGGCCAGCCGGATGGCGAACACCACCAGCAGCGCCGCCAGGAGCACGTTCACCAGCATGAGCGACACCGGCGGCTTGAAAATCCCGGTTTGGGTCAATACCAGCACCGCCGCAAACACCGACGAGGAGATGAGCGACACCTTGCTGTTCGCCTTGAAAAATCCGATCAGCCCGCCGATGAGCAGCAAGACAATGTAAATCCAGAGAACCGTGTTGGCAAAATTGTGCATCGCGCGCAGGCTGCCTCAATTTCCCGCCACATCCAAGCTCAGAATTTCGCCCGGCTCGCATTCGGCGAACGCCTCGAATGGCCGGCAACACACCTCGCAGTCCGTCATGAACTGCTGGCTCGTCACACTCGTGTCCACCAACAGATCGAACGCCTGACCGCAGAACGGGCATTGGATTTTCCCGGAAACTTCCACCGGGCAATCTAATCCAACGACCGGAAATCGCAACTGTGACACCGTCGCCGCGTTTGAGCAAAAAAAGGGCCGGCAACCTGCCGGCCTTCCCGCAATCGGGAAATGGTTTCCGCACCCGGTCTAGAACCGCTTCGTGAGGGTCAAGGTGATGTCGTTGCCCTGCGCCCGGCTATATGCCATGAATTCATAATTGTAGCGGAGGGAGACGAAGAGCATCTGCTTCGGAAACATGAAACTGACTTCCGGACCGATCGCCGCCACGCGGTTGAGGGGTTGCCCGTTGCTGTCGCCGGTCACCTGCTGCTGGTAATAACCCACCACGCCCAGGTCAGCCTCTTTGCACACGCCCTTGCTGATGCCCCATTCCAGCGTGTAGACATCTCCGTAAGTGATGTCCGTGTCACGCTGCTCGGTGTTGAACTCGAAACGGTTCAACGCTGACACCGCCCAGGTCTTTTCCTGATCAACATACCAGGTGGCCCCGGCGGTTTGCATGAATGTCCAGTAGCCCAGACCGGGCTTCGTCGTGGGACCGGGGCTGGTTGGGGAGTCGCCCGTGGGCATGTCAACGCCGCTGCCAATTGCAAAGTCAAACTGCTTGAGATGCCACGACAGCGTGCCTTCGGCGAACAAATCACCGACGCCAAACGTGTTGCCGTTGAACCCCGTGGCACTGGCCTGCTGGTAAACAAGCGGCAAAAAACCGTCCACACCGACGTTACCACCGAGGAATTTCGTGTCCGTAATCCAAAGCAGACGGGGAAGATTGACGTAAGTAAACGCGTCGAGGTTGGCCGGACCATTTTTATTGCCGGACGAATCGTTCAACTGGTCGGCCCAGTAGAAGTAATTGTAGTCGCGGAAATAGACCCCTGGCGGCGGCAGCGACGCGCCTTTGATGCCTTCCACACCGGGCGCGTAATGGGCCGAAGGCTGGGCTTGTAAAATGCCCGGCAGCGCCATTAGTGATACGGCCAGGAAGAGGAATTGAATTCGAGCTTTCATGGTTGTTCTTTTGAGTATTGGAGTTGAGGGTTAAACATCCTGCATCTTGCCGGTAAGGTAGGTTTCGTACGCGCTCAGGTCGAGCAGGCCGTGGCCGGACAGATTGAACAGCAACACACTCTTCTTCCCGGCTTCGCGGGCTTTCACGGCTTCGTCCACCACCGCGGCAATCGCGTGCGCGGATTCCGGCGCCGGCACAATGCCCTCCGTCTGCGCGAAAAGTATCCCGGCTTCGAACACCTTCGTCTGGTGGTAGGCTTGGGCCTCAATCAAACCCAGCTTGAGCGCGTGGCTGACCATCGGCGACATGCCATGGTAACGCAGCCCGCCCGAATGAATGGACGGCGGCATGAATTTATGGCCGAGCGTGTACATCATCAGCAACGGCGTCGTTTCCGCCGTGTCGCCGAAGTCGTAGCGCAGTTCGCCCTTGGTCAGCGACGGGCAGGCCGATGGTTCGACGCCAACGATGCGATACTTCTTTTTCTCCGTGATTTTTTTGTGAATGAACGGAAACGCGATGCCGGCGAAATTGCTCCCGCCGCCGCAGCAGCCGAAAATGACATCCGGCTCCTCGCCCGCCATTTCCATCTGCTTGATGCTTTCCTGGCCGATGACGGTTTGGTGCAGGCAAACGTGATTAAGCACACTGCCGAGCGAGTATTTCGTGTGCGGATGCGTGACGGTGTCTTCGATGGCCTCGCTGATGGCGATGCCGAGGCTGCCGGCGCAATGCGGGTCTTCGGCCAGCATTTTGCGCCCGAATTCGGTCTGGTTGCTCGGACTCGGATGCACGGTCGCGCCCCAGGTATGCATGAGCATCCGGCGGTACGGTTTATGGTCGTAGCTCACCTTGACCATGTAGATGTTGCACTCCATGCCGAAGAGCTTGCACGCAAACGCAAGCGACGCGCCCCACTGACCCGCGCCGGTCTCGGTGGCGAGGCGTTTGGTGCCGGCGACCTTGTTGAAATACGCCTGGGCGACGGACGTGTTGACCTTGTGACTGCCCGCCGGACTGACGCCTTCGTATTTGTAGTAAATGTGCGCCGGGGTTTTGAGCGCCTTTTCCAACCGCACCGCACGGAGCAGCGGCGTGGGCCGCCAGAGCGTGTAAATGTCGCGGACTTCTTCGGGAATGGGCACCCAGCGGTCGGGACACATTTCCTGCTTCACAAGGTTTTCCGGGAAGATGGCGAGCAACGCCTCCGGCGGGATTGGCTGTTTGGTGCCCGGATGCAGCGGCGGCGGCAGCGGTTCCGGAAAATCCGCCAGCAGATTGTACCATTGGGTGGGAATGTCCTGCTCGCGCAGCGTGAAGTTGATTTGCTTGCTCATATTGCTTAAAAAACTTTGCAAATAAGTAACTGCCGCCAAACCGCTTGTCACGCAGTTATTGGCAATTATCTCATTCAGTAATAATTCAAAAAAAATAGATTATATTAAAACTCAGCCCCTTCAACTGGTCACTTCGCCGGTGAAAAATGCAGGATGGCCGCGGAAGCAGGCGCCACTGGAACCGTCAGGTTGCCGGAATTGCCGCCTTTGATCTTTTTCCAATGGCCCGACCAGATCCCCTGCGGGGTGATGGAAACGCCGCCCAGCTTGATGCCCGTTTTGGCGGCGACGTTCTGATCCTTCTGCACCAGAACCATCCGCTGCCATGCACCCGAGCCGGCACTCTGCGACAACTGGAGGGAAACTGATGCCGGTTGCGCCTGGTCGCCAAAACTTTTGTTGATCAAGGTCACATAAATGGAGCCGTCGCGATCCTGATAAGCGTAGGCGTTGAAATCAAACGCGGAGGCCGTTTCCATCTTCACGCTGAGCGGCCGGCCCTGCGCGCCCTGGCTGAAGGCGAGATAGGCATAGCCTTGAGGCCGCAGGGCGAATCCATGGCCGTCCGCCCGATGCACAAATGCGGCGTAATTCGCGGCGCCAAACTCGCCGTCCCGCCCTACGGATTCCCCCGTGTGATAATTCATGCCTAGTATATGATGCGCCGCCCACCAATGCGTACAATCCAGCGCCCACAACGTGGACGCGTATGTGTCGCTCGAATCTTTGGCACCTCCGTTGTAGCAGCTATTCAGCTCATCAATCCGGTAAGGCACCCCCTGGGCAGCCAGCTTCGCGCCGATCTCGACAAAGGCTTTTTCGTAATCGCCGTGGAGCTTGTTGGAAAGAAAACGCGCCCGGCTCGCGGGCGGATTCTTTTCAGCCTCGCGGCCCGAGCCCAGGAAATAATAGTGATCGCTCGCCATGGCCAGGTGTCCGTCAGCAAACAAGGCTTTGGCCAAGTCCAGGGCATAGAAATTTTTGCCGGCTGACCCTCCCGGCCCGTCAAACATCGCGTTGGGCACGGCTTTCAGAATGGCGTCATAGTGGGGTTTCCATTGCGCAAAAAACGCTTCAAACGTCGGGAGAAAAAAATTGGGTTCATTGCCGATGGCAAAACACTCGAGCAAATCCGCATCGTGGGCCGCAATGTAGCCGGCCAGGCGCGCCGAATCGGCCGGGTCTCCGTTTTTTAAGCGGAACGAATAAATGACTTTCACTCCGGCCGCCCGGGCGAAATTAAAAAACACATCAATATCCTTTTCCTGCGGAACCGGGATGCGCGGATCATCCACCGCATTGGCGCCGACACGCAGGCTCTTAATGCCAAGGGTCTTGAAGGTATTGACCAGTGCCTGATCGTTGGGATCAAAATAGTACCGACCATCCTTGGGCAGCAGCATGGACATCTCGTAGCTCAGACCCAAAAAACGGGGCGGAAGATCGGCGCCGCCGACGTCGGGCGCCACGGTGACGGCAACTTTGATTTGCTCCGGCGTCGCCGCAGTCGGCTGGGCATGAACACAGGCAGCCATAAAAATCAGTGCAACGATTGGTTTTAACATTTTTGCCGGCGTTTGATTTTCAAAATCCGATCAAGCCGAGTTCAACCACGGTGAAACAGCGGCGGGTTTTATGGCCGCCGGCTTCGCCGTGTGTGAAGCTTAAAGAATCTGTGCTACCGTGTCAAAGTCGGCCGCGCCGGTTCGATTCCCCGTTTTGGGATTTGCCAGTGCCGCCCAATTCAGGGATATTGCTCGTCGGTTTTACGGGCCATTTATGAAACCCCAGGTTGAAATCTATGACACGACTCTGCGCGACGGTTCGCAGGGCGAAGGCATCAATTTCTCGGTGGCGGACAAGCTCCGCATCGCCGAGAAGCTCGACGCGTTCGGTGTGCATTATATTGAAGGTGGCTGGCCCGGCAGCAATCCCAAGGACATCGAGTTCTTCACCCAGGCCAAACTCAAGAAATTCAAAAACGCGCGGCTCGCGGCCTTCGGCTCCACGCGCAAAAAGGGCGTGCCCGTCGAGCAGGACGATCAAGTACGCCTGCTCATCGAGGCCGGCACGCCCGTCGTGACCATCTACGGCAAGACTTCCATGCTCCACGTGAAGGAAGTCCTGCGCTGCACGCCGGAAGAAAATCTCGCGATGATCGGCGATACTGTGCGTTTCCTCAAGGACCACGGTAAATTCGTCATCTACGACGCCGAGCATTGCTTCGACGGTTACAAGCTCGATCCCGAATACGCCCTCGCCACGTGGCAGGCGGCGGAAAAGGCGGGCGCGGATTTCATCGTGCTCTGCGACACTAACGGCGGCTGCCTGCCGGACGAAGTGGCGGCCATCACCAAGGTCGCGCTCGGCAAATTGAATTGCAAAGTCGGCATCCATACGCACGACGACATCGGCTTGGGCGTGGCCAACGCGCTCGCCGCACTTAAAACCGGCGCGGTTCACGTGCAAGGCACCATCAACGGCTACGGCGAACGCACCGGCAATTGCAATCTCGTCAGCGTCATCCCGTGCGTGGCGTTGAAGCTGAAAAAAACCTGCGTGCCGACGTCATCGCTGCGCAAGTTGAAGGAGCTTTCGCAGTTTGTGGATGATATCGCGAACCTGCGCCACAACCCGCGCCAGCCGTGGGTGGGCTCCGCCGCGTTTGCGCACAAGGGCGGTACCCACGTTAATGCCGTGCAAAAGCTCACGGCGAGTTACGAGCACATTAACCCGGCACTCGTCGGCAACGCGCGCAACGTGCTCATCAGCGACCTCGCGGGCCGCAGCAACATTGTGATGAAAGCGCAGGATCTCGGCTTCAAGCTCACGAACGACACGCCGGAGTTGAAACCGATTCTGAATCGCATCAAGGAATTGGAACACGCCGGCTACGAATTTGAGGCCGCCGAGGCGTCGCTCGCGCTGCTCATCGGCAAGGCGCTCAAACATCGCGAACCGCTGTTTCACGTGGACGCGTATCACGTTACCATGCGTCGCGACGCGCAGGAATCTGTCTGCGATGCGACGATTAAAGTCCGCGTCGGCAACAAGCGCGCGCAAACGGTGGCCGAAGGCGACGGCCCGGTGAACGCGCTCGACGGCGCGTTGCGCTCGGCGCTGGTGAAGTTTTACCCGCAACTGAAAAAGGTGACGCTCACCGACTATAAGGTGCGCATCCTCGACAGCGACACCGGCACCGGCGCCAAGACGCGGGTGCTCATCGAATCCAGCGACGGCAAGCGAGATTGGGGCACCGTCGGCGTGAGCGAAAACATCATCGAAGCCAGTTTACAGGCGCTCGTGGACAGCATGGAATACGCGCTGCTCAAAAAATAGATGTTTCAACATCGAACATCCAACACCGAACATCCAACATCCAATTATTCTCCCGCTGCTAGTGTTGGGAGTTCGATGTTGGATGTTGGATGTTAAATGTTTCCCCCTTGATTTTATGTCCGAGATTCCCAAAGCCTACGAACCGCAGTCCGTCGAGGACAAGTGGTATGACTTCTGGCTGAAGCAGAACTGCTTCACCGCCGACCCCGCGCGCGTGTCGCCCAAGCGACCGGCGTATTCCATCGTCATCCCGCCGCCGAACGTCACCGGCGTGCTCACCATGGGCCACGTCCTCAACAACACCATCCAGGACATCCTCGCCCGCAAGGCGCGCATGGACGGCAAGGAAGTCCTCTGGCTGCCCGGCACCGACCACGCCGGCATCGCCACCCAGACCGTCGTGGAGAAAACGCTGAAGAAATCCGGAGAAATCCGGCATCGCGACGATTTGGGCCGCGAAAAATTCCTCGAACGCGTCTGGCAATGGAAGGAAAAACACGGCGGCATCATCATCCAGCAGTTGAAAAAGCTCGGCGCCTCGTGCGATTGGACGCGCGAACGGTTCACCATGGACCCGGAATATTCGCGCTGCGTTCAGAAGGTGTTCGTGGAACTTTACAAAAAAGGCCTCATCTATCGCGGCAAACGCATGGTGAACTGGTGTCCCGCGTCGCTCACGGCGTTGTCCGACGAAGAAGTGACGATGAAGGAACAAAAAGGTTTCCTCTATTATTTCAAAGTGGAAGTTGCCGAAGCGCCAGGAACTTTTCTGACGATTGCGACGACGCGGCCGGAAACCATTCCCGGCGACACCGCTGTGGCCGTGAATCCCAAGGACCCGCGCTACGCGAAATTCATTGGCAAACACGTCCTCCGCCCCCTGCCCGCCGAATTTCCTCGCGAACAGAAGCTCATCCCCATCATCGGCGACGAGCACGTTGATTTTGAATTCGGCACCGGCGTGCTCAAGGTGACGCCCGCGCACGACAAGGCGGACTTCGAAATTGGCCAGCGCCACAAGCTCGCGCAGATTGAAGTGATTGATGCGAAGGGGCACATGAACGAGCTGGCGGGAGTGGATTTGAAGGGGCTGGACCGTTTCAAGGCGCGCAAAGTTGCCGTGGAAAAGCTCACGGAACTTGGTTCGCTGGAAAAAGAGGAGCCATATACCAACAACGTCGGTTTCAGCGAGCGCGCCGACGTGCCGATTGAGCCGCGTTTGAGCGAGCAATGGTTTTTGAAATATCCGGGCGTGGAAAAATCCCGCGCGTGCGTGGAGCAGGAGCCTGGGAGCGCCGGCGTCCCGCCGGCGAGTGCCACGCCTCAACACGCCGCCGAGACGGCGGCGCTCCCAGGGAATATGCATTTCCATCCGCAGCGTTGGGCGAAGGTTTATGACCATTGGATGGGCGGCATTCAAGACTGGTGCATCAGCCGCCAGCTTTGGTGGGGACATCGGATTCCAGTGTGGCGTTTACCCAGCGGTGAGATTACTCATCCAACAGCCAAATATATTTTTGGAATAAGAGAAAAAGCCGAAGCAATTCTTAAACAGGCGGAAAAGGAATTTCCAGATCTCGTCAAAGTAGATTATTACGCTCCTGTTCTGACTGATACGTCTTCTGCAATCGCGGCTACTGCGGGATTGCACGCTGTTACAATAGAAGTTTGTATTGCTCCGGGGCTTGAAAAGCTTTGTAGAGAGTTAGAATCACTTGGCTTTGTTCAAGACCCCGACGTGCTCGACACCTGGTTCAGTTCCTGGCTCTGGCCGTTTGCGACGATGGGCTGGCCGGAACAGACGCCCACGTTGAAGGTCTTCTACCCGACCACCGACCTCGTCACCGGGCCGGACATCATTTTCTTCTGGGTCGCGCGCATGATTATGGCGGGCTACGAGTTCATGGGTGATTTGCCGTTCCACAATGTCTATTTCACCGGCATCATCCGCGACAAACAGGGACGCAAGATGTCCAAGAGCCTCGGCAATTCGCCCGACCCGCTCGACCTCATCGCCAAGTTCGGCGCCGATGCGCTCCGCTTCGGCACCATGCGCAGCGCACCGCTCGGCCAGGACATATTGTTCGACGAACAGAACGTCGAGCTGGGCCGCAATTTCTGCAACAAGCTCTGGAACGCCTGCCGCTTCCGCCAGATGGTCGGCAGTGGTGGCGACGCCACCGGTGAGGTCCAGGGTGAGATTGATCCGAAGCTTCTCACGTCCGACGACAAATGGATCCTGCTGAAGCTCGACGCGGCCATCCGCGAAATGAACACCGCGTTCGCCAACTACAAATTCAGCGACGCCACCGCGACGCTTTACCGCTTTTTCTGGAGCGAGTATTGCGACTGGTATGTCGAGGCGAGCAAAACCGTTTTGTCCGGTAGCAGCCGACGTGAGTCGGCTCAAACTGAAAGTCAGAGCGGACTGACGTCCGCTGCTACGGGTGATGATGCGCGCAAGGCGAACACGCTCGCCGTGATTGACTTCGTGCTCAGCCACACGTTGCGGCTGTTTCACCCGTTCCTGCCGTTCATCACGGAGGAACTCTGGCATGGGATGGGTTACTCGGAAGACATGCCGGAAGACCAGGGAGGCAAGACGATCATGTTCGCGCCGTGGCCCAAACCGCTCGATGACGATTTCAAATCGCACTACGGCCTGACCGGGCAGGACGAAAAACACATCGAGGCGCGCAACGCATTGGTAACGCTAGGCCGCAACCTGCGCCGCACGGCGAATATCACCGCGAACAAGAAAATCAAGTTCATCCTCAAGCCAGCGCGCGCGCTGGCAACGCATGACGTGGAAGTGCTCAAGCTGCTGCTCAACGCCGAGGCCGTCGAGGTGAACGCGAATTATCAGCCCGGCAAAAACACGATGACGGTGCGCGCCGAGCTGGGCGATTTGTTCCTGCCGCTGGAAGGCCTGATTGACAAGGAAGCCGAAACGGCGCGGCTTAAAAAGGAATTGGAAAAAATCGAGGCCGATATCGTCAAGGTCGAACAAAAGCTGGCCAATCCAAACTTCGCACAAAAAGTCCCGCCGCAGGTTTTGGCGGAACATCAGCAACGCCTCGCCGAGTTACAGTCCAAGCACGACCACATGAAAGCCGCGCTCGCCGCGCTGCAAAATTGATTCCGAGCTGAACTTTGGAGAAGGGCCTTTGTGTCGCTTTATTTGTTGGAACCGCGAGCTGCCGCCTGCGCCGCGAGCTGTTCTTTTACAAACTGGCCAAAGACCGTCGGCTCATAATCCCAATTTTTAATCAGCGTCGGCCCGGCGGCAATGTGCAAATCCCAGGCCGTCCAATGGAGCTTATGTTTGCGGGTGTACTGCATCAGGTTTTGGGCATAAACCAAACCATTCGTGTCGCGTTTGCCAAAACCCCATTCACCAACATAGACCGGATATTTCCAACTGGTGTCGCCAAAGTTCTTGTCCCAGTTCTTTTTCTCCGGGTAAGGATGGGTTTCATAAATTAAATTTGAGCCTTTGATGGCATAACCCTGCAGCACGCCGCTCAAATCAAAGCCCCAATCCAGCCCGCTGACCGTCACGACATTGGTTGCGCCGGTCGCGCGAACCGTGTCGTACAGCTTTTGCAAGCCCACGGCTTCGTAGGTGACTTTCTTCTGGTCGGGATTCCAGCGCGCCGGTTTGTCCGTGACCGTCCCGCCATTGCGCCAGATGGCAAAGGACGTGTCATGCGGTTCGTTGTAAAGTCCGAAGACGACATTCGGCTGATTTTTGAAGTGGGTAGCAGCGTCCTGCCAGAACGTGATTGAATTAATATCCGGCATTTTGTGCTGGCCGAGCTGGCCGCCTTCGTTGATCCATTTGCCGCAGTCCGACCAGTGCAAATCGATGTCAATGTAAACACGCTCCGCCGCGCAAATGTCCACGAGCTTGTCCACGAGGGCGCGATAAGCCGCGCCGCCGTCCGTTTGATTCGTCATTTTCCCGAACCAACGGTCCTGCGCCAGCGGCAGGCGAATGAAATTAACCTTCCAGTCCCGGATGGCGCGATTCACGGATTCCTCGACGTGGTCGCCGCCATTGGTCCATTCGAGCGAGGCGATGTTGACGCCGTAGAGCCAGACGCGTTTCCCGCCGGCATCCAGCATCTTTTTTCCCTTGGTGTGCAGAGACATCGGATCAAGATTGGAATCAAACGCCCGGGGCTGGCTCACCAGCAACCCGTTCTCCGCAGGCTGGGCCTGTCCCGTTGAATGAAACAACGCGATCATTCCCAACGCCGCCAGCGTTGCCTTCAGAAAATTCAATTTTTGCATGGGAAATTTTTACCAGTTGGTTCGGAAGAATGACAACCGCATATTTAGGGGACAAACCCCTGATAAACTTGCAACGCTCTCGCGCCAAAACAAACCAGCATCACCTGCTCCACCGATTGGTCATGGGCCGCCAAAATCGTTTTCATCCCAGGTGATTCGCCACGTCGTTCGCGCCGGCGACGATTTCCTCGCGTGACTTCAGGTTGCGGACGCGCACGTAGGAATCGCCTTCGAACTTCGCGGTGTAAGCGGCTTTCAATTCCTGCGCGCGTTTGAATTGTTTGTCCGGTTTGGCGGTGGTGAGCGAGTACTCGACGGCGTATCCCGCCACGCGCAAATCCTGCACCAGCTTGAGCGAAGAAGCGCGGAGATTTTCGTCTTCGATCAAAATGAAAACGTCCACGTTGGCGTCAAATTTCGGCAGCAGGCCGCGCGACTTGAGCAATTCCACCAGCACGACGTCACCCATGCCGAAGCCGAGCGCGGGCAGGTTCACTTTGCCGCCGCTGATGAGTTTGACGAGGTTGTCGTAGCGTCCGCCACCGGCGATGGCTCGGAATTCGCCTTTGGCATCGAACGCCTCGAACACCACGCCGGTGTAATACGCCAGCCCGCGAATGACTCGATAATCCACCTTCACGAAGTCGCGCAGGCCGCGCGCCCCAAGGTTGTCCAGAATGCTCTGCAACTCCGCCGTCGGCGGGCCGGAATTGATGAATTGGTTCACCGCGTCGAGCGAAAAACCCATGGCCGCGAGTTTCTTCTCGTTCTCCTCCGGCGGCGTGCGCTCCAGCTTGTCAATGGCTTGAAAGAAATCGTATTCGTGCGCGACATCCCCCCTGCCCTGCTTAAAGAAATCCGACCACGCATTGCGGCTGCTCAGGCGGATGACAAAATCCTGGGCGGTCAATCCGAACGACCGCAGCGTGTCAATCAGCAGCGCAATCAGTTCGGCATCCGCCGCCGGATTCGTCTCGCCGATGAGGTCGGCATTGAACTGGAAGTGCTCGCGCAATCGGCCTTTCTGCTGGCGTTCGTAGCGGAACAATTGCGGGATGGCGAACCACTTGATGGGTTTTTTGTAATTGCGTTCGTGCGCGGCCACCATGCGCGCGAGCGTCGGCGTCATTTCCGGCCGCAAGGCGATGGCACGTTCACCTTTGTCAGTGAAGTTGTAAAGCTGGCCGACAATTTCCTCGCCGCTCTTGGTGGTGAACAGTTCGAGCGGTTCGAGCGGCGGCCCGTCATATTCGCGGAAGCCGTAGCGCCGGGCAGTGGTCCGCCATTTGGCGAAAATGAACTGGCGGGCGTCGGCGCTCCACACGTCGGTGTGCGGGAGCGGTTCGGGATAAAAATCGCGGAAACCGGGCAATCGTTCCATGCCGGAAGGATAAAGAATTTTTTTAATCAGGAAAACAGGAAATGAGGAATTAGTTTTCCGGCGTTCCGGGATCAAGGGCCCGTTTGGAAAACAAACCTCGACAATCCCAGGGCGGCTCCACCCAGGATCAGCCAGGTCGAGTTGACGCGATACCATAAAAGCCAGACGGCGGCGGCCACCGTCAGCGAAATGGTCAGCCAATCCACCAGCGCGGTCCGGCCCAATTGCCAGGTGACGACGGCCATGAGCGCCAGCGAAGCCACGTTCACACCGTCGAGAAAGGCCCGGGCCAGCCGTGATTGGCGGAGACGCGGCACGAGCCGTCCGCTGACGGCCACCAGCACAAAGGACGGCAGAAAAATTGCCGCTGTGGTCACAAGCGCCGCCCGGGAGCCACCCAGGACATACCCGATGAACGTGGCAGTGGTGAGGAATGGTCCGGGAGTAAATTGGCCGACGGCCACGGCATCCAGCAACTGGCTTTCCGTCAGCCAATGCCAGTGTTCGACCAGGTCGGTGCGAAGAAACGCCAGCATCACATAACCGCTGCCAAACATCACGGCGCCGGCCTTGAGAAAGAACAGGAACATGGGCCAGAGACTGACCGTTGAGACCGCACCCGCAGTCGAAAGCAGCCGGAACTCCGAGGTGGCTCCTAGCATGGGCGTCAGGCAGGCCACAGACCCTTTCGGTTGTGACGCGGCGCGAAAAATGAGCATGAATGCGCCGGCGCCCAAAAGAACCAATAACGGATTAACACGAAATCCCAAGGCGACGGCCACCGCCCCGACGATACCCAGCAACGGTGTCTTTACCGCAGTGCATCCCAAGTTCCACATTGCCTGAACCACCACCGCGATGATGACGGGTTTGATGCCATAGAATAGACTTTCCGTCTGCGACAGTTTTCCGAAATTGACATAAGCCCAGGCGATGACGCTGACGATGAGCGCAGCGGGCAGGATGAAGCAAATACCGCCCAAGAGGAGTCCCAGCCAGCCGGCGCGGCGATAGCCGATGAAGATTGCCATCTCGGTCGAGTTTGACCCCGGGATGAAGTTGACGATGTCCAGCATCTCGAGAAATTCCGCACGCGACATCCAGCCGCGCCGGACAACGACCTCCTGTTCCATCAGGGCGATATGCGTTGCCGGACCACCGAAGGCAGTCGCCCCCAGGCGAAGAAACACTCCGGCCACACCAAACACATTGGCCATTTTTCTGATGGGTGCGGAACTCATTGCGCTTGTTTTGCTCGGAACATAAATATTTTACTCCGCAGTTGATCTCGGATGCCCTAAAGTTAGCCTAATGGGCACGGGTTGCAAACCGGATTTGCTCGGACGGAATGGACGCGAGACGCGGCAAAAAGTTTGACAAGCGCGGACAGGACTTTAGATTACGCGCTTCCCGGATGGGGTCGTAGCTCAGTTGGTAGAGCGCCTGAATGGCATTCAGGAGGTCAGGGGTTCGAACCCCCTCGGCTCCACCATCTCGAATTTTGCGCAGCAAGGCCGTTCGTGCTGCGCACATCGAGGGTGGTTTCGGATAACAAGGCCCATGGTTTTAATGCCGTGTCAATCCCATGCCCAGCTTGAGCAGTTTTTGGACGTCGGCATCTGACTTCGCCTCGGCGTAAATCCGCAGGATGGGTTCCGTGCCGGAGCCGCGCAGCATGAGCCACGACGAATCCGCCGCGACGAATTTCACCCCGTCAAACGTTTTGACTTCGACCATCGGCGAACGCAGCAGTTTTCCGGGCGGATTGTTTTTCAAAAATTCCATCAGCGACGCGCGCTTTTCGAGCGGATAATGCGTGTCAATCCGCCCGTAACGATGCGGGCCAAATTGTTTCTCCAGTCCCGCCAGCAGCCGGTTCACCGAAACGCGCTCGGTCGCGAGCAGTTCGAGCAGCATCAGGCCGGCGGCAATGCCATCGCGTTCGGGAATGTGACCGGCAAAACCGATGCCGCCGCTTTCTTCCGCGCCCAGCAGCACACCGCCTTTGAGCATCTCGGCGCAGATGTATTTGAAGCCCACGCCCGTCTCAACCAGCGGCAGACCATAAAATGCGCACATTTTGTCCACCATCGCAGTCGTCGTCAGCGCCTTGACGACCCGTCCCCTGCCCTGGCGATTGACCACCAAATGATGCAGCAACAGGCAGATGATCTGGTGCGTCGTCAAATAATTGCCGTGACCGTCCATGCCGCCGACCCGGTCGGCGTCGCCATCAGTCACCAAACAGATGTCATGCGGATGTTTTTTGAGAAACGCCTGGCTGCGCGCATAATTTTGCACGATCGGCTCGGGATTGATGCCGCCAAAAAAAGCGTCGTGCTCGCCGTTGAGCGTGGTGACCTTGCAGGTGGTGCCGGCGAGCAACTGCTCGAAACAACCCGCGCCCACGCCGAAGAGCGCGTCATGCGCGAAACGGAGTTTTGACTTCGCAATGAGATTGAAGTCCACCAGCTTTTTGAGCGCGGCGTAATGCGCCGGGCGGACGTCTTGAACGGAAATTCGGAGTTCGGAGTTCGGAGTTCGGAGTTGGGGCGGATTTTTGTCCAGGAAACTTTCAACCGTCTGGCAGGTTTCCGAATCGCTCGAACCGCCGTAATACGACTTGAGTTTGAAACCGTTGAAAACCGGCGGATTATGGCTGGCGGTAATCATCACGCCGCCGACGGCGCGCAGATTTTTGACGGCGAACGAAATTGACGGCGTCGGCGACGGCTCGGGCGTGAGGACGACTTGAAAATCGTTTCCGGCGAGGACTTCGGCGGTGATTTGCGCAAACCGGTCGGAAAGAAAGCGCCGGTCATAGCCGACGACCACCTTGCGGGCGAACCCGCAAATTTCAGATTGGGAATTTGAGATTCCAGACTTCCAGTAATCCGCCGTGGCCTGCGCGACGCGCGCGACATTGGCAAAGGTGAAATCCTCCGCGATGACCGCGCGCCAGCCGTCTGTTCCGAATTTGATTTGTGCCATATTTTTAAGATTAAACCTTCAAATCCGCCAGCGCCGGGTCGTTGGCATTGACAATCTTGCGCATTTTGGCGACGGCGGCTTTGAGACTGTGCGCGCCGAACAGGGTCGTGCCGCTCACAAACGTGTCCGCGCCGACACGGGCGCATTCGGCGGCGGTCTGGAAATTGATGCCGCCGTCCACGCTGATGCGATAGGGCAATTGCCTTTCGCGCCGCCACGCCTCGGCCTGCTGGATTTTGGGCAGCGTTTCGTGGATGAATTCCTGCCCGCCAAAACCGGGATTCACCGTCATGACGAGCAGCAGGTCAATTTGATCGAGATACGGCTGGACCTCGGCGATGGCGGTGGGCGGGTTGATGGCGAGGCCGACCTTTTTGCCGAGCGATTTGATTTTCCAGATCAGCGACGCGACCTGTTCGCCCAGTTCAACGTGAACGATGATTTCATCCGCGCCCGCCCGGGAGAATGGCTCCAGCAGAATGTCCGGTCGCGAGCACATGAGATGAACGTCGAAGAATAATTTGGTCAGCGGCCGGATCGCCCGGACCACTTCGGGGCCAAAAGAAATATTGGGAACAAAATGGCCGTCCATGATGTCGAGGTGGAGCCAGTCGGCGCCGGAACGGCTGGCGCGCCCGGCTCCCTTGCCGAAGCAGGCGTGGTCGGAGGCGAGCAGCGAGGGCGCGATAATCATGGGTTGAGTGTAAGCAAAGGATGCCGGCAAAGAAAGTTGGAAGTGCGGCGCGGGAAGCCGTGCTATCCAGCCGGTTTGGCATCAAGGCAACGGCGCACGACGAGCGCGAGCATCTGCGGCTGGTATGGTTTCTGCAAAAAGTTCAGTTCCGGTTCCAGCTTGAAATCCTTGCCGACGATGTCGGCGCTGTAACCGCTGCTGAAAATAACCCTCAACCCGGGCCGTTCGATCCGCAGTTTCTCCGCCAACTCGCGGCCGTTCATGTTATCGGGCATCACCAGGTCGGTGAACAGCAGGGCGATTTCGTCCTTGTGCTGATTCCAAACCTTGAGCGCTTCGCCGCCGTTGCCGGCCTCCAAAATTTTATAGCCATATTTTTGAAGCACGCGCGACACGAGTTCCCGCACGGGTTTTTCGTCTTCCACGAGCAAAATCGTTTCGCTGCCGCCACGAATGGTTATCTGCGTGGTTGGCTTTTCGGCCTCGATGACTCCCGAACCCGCATAGGGGATGTAAATGCGAAACGTCGTGCCTTTGCCGACGGTGCTTTCCACTTCAATCCAGCCCTGGTGCTGTTTGACAATGCCATAAACCGTCGCCAGGCCGAGGCCGGTGCCTTTCCCGACTTCCTTCGTGGTGAAAAACGGCTCGAAGATGCGCTGAAGATTTTCCGGCGGAATGCCGCTGCCGGTGTCCGACTTGCTGACACAGACGAACTGTCCGACGCGCGCTTCGGGATGATGCCGGACATGGGCTTCGTTCACCTCCACAATGGCAATGCGCACGGCCAGCCGTCCGCCCTTGGGCATGGCATCGCGGGCATTGACGGCCAGATTGAGCAGGACCTGCTCCATCATGCCCACATCCGCCTCCACCGTTGCCGGTGACGGGCAGTAATTTAACTGCAACGACACGTCCTCGCCCAAAAGCCGTCCCAGGAGGTCGGTCATGTTGCCGACGATTTTATTCATGTCCAATTTCCTGGGCTGGATGAGCTGGCGGCGGCTGAACGTGAGCAATTGCCGGGTCAGGGCGGCGGCGCGCTCGGCGGCCTGCGTGATTTGCTGCGCGGATCGCAACGCCGATTCCTCCAGCTCGGCGGACACCAGCAGCGAGGCATGGCCATGAATGACAGTGAGGATGTTGTTGAAATCGTGCGCGACACCACCGGCGAGCTGGCCGATAGCCTCCATTTTTTGCGACTGGCGCAGTTGCTCTTCCAATCGCCGTTGCGTCGTGATGTCCCGAAACAAGCTGAAGAGCAGCATGGGATGGCCGTGCAATTCAATGAACGAAAAGGTGATTTCCAACGCCGTCGCCTGGCCGTTGTGCAGGTTGAACTGGCGCTGAATTTTACGGTCCACGTTGCGGGTGCGGAAGCGTTCCCGATGCCTTTCCAGCATGGCTTGCGGCTTTTCGGATTCGGCATAGACAATGGTGAACGGCTTGTCTTCCAACTGTTCCGCCTCGAGTCCGAACAATTTGCAGTAGGCCTTGTTGACGGCAATCACAATGCCGTTTTCATCCGTCAGCCGCATCCCATCCACGGAGTTTTCCCAAACGGAACGGAAAAGCATCTCGGAACTTTGCACCGCCGTTTCGGCGGCGCGCCGCTGGGTGATGTCGCGCACATGCAGCAGCAGGGCGGGTTTGTCGTTATATTCCACCCGGCCGGCGCGCACTTCGACCGGTATGACGCTGCCGTCGGCGGCCAGGCTTTCTCCCTCAACCCAGGACAACTGGCCGCTCGCCAGCTTTGGAAAATCGCGGCCGGCATGCTGCCGACTCGCCGGCGGAACGAGATCGTTCAAGGCATTTTTGCCAATAAGTTGTTCGCGCGTCAGGCCGTGCAACACGCAGGCGGCGAAATTGACGTCCAGCACCGTGCCATCCATGGCCTCAACAAAAATGGCGTCGGGCGAGTTCTCAAACAGATCGCGAAAACGCTGCCGGCTTTCCCGCAAGTCCTGCTCGGCGCGAACACGTTCCATTGCGCCGCTACACTGGTCGGCCAGGGTCTGGAGCACTTCCAAATCACGGTTGTTGTAGGAGCCGGGCATGTGGTGCTGGACAAAAAGCAGGCCGATGACCCGTTCGCCTTTGCGGATGGGCGCGAGCATGGTGTCGGCGGAAAAGTGCTTGGTTCCATAGGACGACAGCAGTTCCGCTCCTTTTTTAATGACGCGCTGAACGAGGGCGTTGGCGGTTTTGGGCTGGGGCGATGAGGGAATTTCCACCCGCCGCCCTTCGACCGTGGTGACGCTGAGCAGCGAAAAAACTTCATCGTATTCGGCGAAATACAAATCGAGCGTAAAATCATCCCACTGGAAAAGCGCGTCGGCGGCTTCGCAAATGATCGTGGCCGCCTCGGAATTGGTGCTGGCGGAACTAAGCCGGTGGCCAAGCTTGGAAAAAACCGAGTTGCGATGTTCCGTGCGCAAACGCTCGGTCACATCGGAGGCCATGGCCAATGCGGCAAAGCGCTCGCCAAAAACCAGCGGACTCCAGACCACCTCCACGTCAATCAGGCTGCCATCCTTGCGCCGATGACGCCAAATGACTTTGCGATCCGGAGCATCAAGCGAGATGGTTTTGGGTGAACCGCTTTTTTCCGCCGGACGAATGTCCGCCAGGGTCCTGGTCAGAAATTCTTCACGCGAATAGCCGTAATGTTGAATGGCCGCTTCGTTGACTTCCAAAAACGCCTGGGTTTCCAGGTCGAACACCCACATCGGATTCGGATTGCCGTGAAAGAGGAGGCGATATTGTCTTTCGCTGTTACGCAATTCCTCCTCCGCGCACCAGCGGTCCGTCACGTCGCGGCAATCGGCCACGAGGCCGTTGATTTCCGGGTCTTGCAGACGATTCTGCCCGACCAGTTCCAGATGCCGCCACTCACCGTTCTTATTTTGGTGGCGGAATTGTATCTGCACCGTGCGTTCCGGGTGGGCGAGCGCGAATTGAAACGCCTCCCGCGCACGCGGCGAATCATCGGGATGCACACGGGCCAGGTAATGTTGCCCGAGCAACTCCTCCGGTTTGTAACCCAATGCCCGCTCGATCGAAGGGCTGGCGTAAACCAGGTTTCCGTCACGATTCAAAATGCAGAGCACGTCGAGCGAATTTTCCGTGAGCGTGCGGAAATGTCTTTCGCGGCGAACCAATTCGGCTTCCGCCGCCCGGAGCCGGGCTCGTTCTTCCGTCTCCTGCACGGCGCGGCGGACGGCGGACGGCAGCCGATCCGGATTCTGCTTGAGCAGATAATCGGTTGAGCCCGCCTTCAGGCTTTCAATGGCCGCCTGTTCGCCGATGGTGCCGGAAACGAGAATGAACGGTATGTACGGATCCTTTTCCCGCACCATGGCCAGCGCATCCAGGCCGGAGAACGACGGCAGATGATAGTCCGAAATGATGACGTCATACATCCCGGTGGCCAATGCAGCCTGAAAATCCGCACGGTCGCCAACGCATTTCACCTCGACGTCCGAACCGTCCTGGGCAAATAGCGAACGAACCAACTCGGCGAAATCCGGGTCGTCTTCCAGATGTAAAATTTGCAACTTTTTATTCATCCCTTGCGGAACAACAATCCCCACCTAATTTTTTCCACCCAATTTTTGAAAAGCAAACAGCCAAACGTCCCGAAAGTAAAGCGCGGATGACATGGCTTTGCCATTGACATTCACGGGCTTTCGACTAGATTCGGCACCCTTTTAAGTCAAAGCACAATTTTATTTATGCCGAATACAAAATCAGCCGAACGCCGGGCGCGCAGCAACGAGCGCAAGCATCAGCACAATCGCAGCATCAAGTCGCGCCTGCACCGCCTGGAAAAAAATTATCGCACGGTGCTGGCCGGCGGCAAGAAGGATGAAGCCGCCAAGCTGCTGCCGGACGTTCATTCCGCTTTCGACAAGGCCGTCAAATCCGGCGTGCTTCCCCGCGCCACCGTCAACCGGAAGAAATCGCGCCTCGCCGCGGCGTTGAACTGAACAGCTCCGAGCGGAGCCAGCCCATTTTCGCCAGCCGGAATTTCAATCCGATGGCGAGACAGCCAAAGCCGTATTTCACGCTGCGCCGGAAATTGATCGAGGACGCCTCCTTGAAATACTTCGTCGGGCAGCTCACCTCGGCGATGGTGAAGCCGTGCCAGAGGATTTGCGCCAGCATCTGGTTGTCAAAAACGAAATCATCGGAATTTTTTCTCAAGTCGAGCGACTCCAGAACTTCCCGCGAGAACGCGCGGTAGCCGGTGTGATATTCCGAGAGTTTTGCCCCCAGCAAAATATTTTCCGCCAAAGTCAGAAAGCGGTTCGCCACGTATTTCCACACCGGCATTCCGCCCTGAAGTGAATATCCGCCCAGAATGCGGCTGCCCAGCACGCACGGATGCAGGCCGTTGGCGATGATCGAGGCCATCGCCGGAATCAGCTTGGGCGTGTATTGATAATCAGGATGGAGCATGATGACGACGTCGGCGCCCGCTTCGAGCGCGAGCCGGTAGCACGTTTTTTGATTGCCGCCGTAACCCGTGTTGCGTTCATGGACGTGGACACGCACACCCGGCAGCGATGACGCGACCTTCACGGTATCATCACGGCTGCGATCATCCACGAGAATGATTTCATCCACGATGCCCTGCTGGCGGACTTCGTCAACGGTTTGGGTGACCGTTTTGGCCGCGTTGTAGGCCGGCATCACCACGACAATTTTTTTCCCGAAATACATGATCTTCCGAAATTTCGGCTCATCCTGCCTGAACCCTTCAAAGCCGAGAAGCCAAAAATTGCGGAATCCATGGCAAAAACCCGCTTGCCCGCCAACCGCCGTTGACCTACGTTGTAAGGCTGTGAAAAAACCGGAGGCATCGTGTAAAGTTGTTGAGGGCCAGTGCGCCGGTCCGGAGGTCTGTCCATTGACCCGGATCAAGGCCGGGACCACCGTTTGCATCAAGGAACTGGTGGCGTCGCCCGAATTGCGCGACCGGCTGCGTGAACTTGGCCTCGGCGAGGAGCAACGCATCAAACTTTTAAGCAGCGAAGCCAATGTCATCTGCCAGGTCTGCAATGCCCGCCTGGCTCTGAGCGAAAAACTGGCCAGAGCCATTTTGGTCGAACCCGTTCCCGCCGACGCACGATAAATTTATGTCCGAAGCTCCCCAGCCGCTGAGTTCGGTTGCCGTGGGCACGACGGCAACAGTCGCTGAAATCAAGCTCCCGCCCGAAAGCCGTCCGCGCCTCATGGAAATGGGGTTGCTGGTCGGCAGCGCCGTTCAACTCGTTCGCTTTGCGCCGCTCGGAGATCCGGTGGAAATCAAAGTCCGCGGCTACAACCTCACTTTGCGCAAGCACGAGGCGGAACAGATTTTCGTGCGGCCAAATTCCTGAGCGCGCCCGCGCTGAATGCTGATGAGCGACGGAAATTCCGCCAACCCAACACCGCCCTACGTCATCCTGACGGGCAATCCGAATTGCGGCAAGACGACCTTGTTCAACGCGCTCACCGGTTTGCGCGCCAAGGTCGGCAATTACGCCGGCGTCACCGTCGAACGCAAGGAAGGCAAACTGCTGGGTACTGCGCCGAATGCCGCCATTCGCGTTCTAGACTTGCCCGGCACGTACAGTCTCAGTCCCAATTCGCTGGACGAGCAGATTTCGCGCGATGTACTGCTCAACCGCCTGCCCGAGCTGCCACCGCCCGGATTGATTGTGGTGGTTGTGGACGCCTCGAACCTGCAGCGGAATCTTTATTACGCCACCCAGGTCATCGAACTGGGACATCCCACGCTCATCGCGCTGAACATGGTGGACGTGGCTGAAAACAACGGCCATCGCATTGATGAAAAGAAACTCACCGAAGCCCTCGGCGTGCCGGTGTTGCCGGTGATTGCCAGCAATGGCACCGGCGTGCCGGAACTGCGGGCAAAGATCGTCGCCGCCGTCCAGAACCCGCCCATAATGAAGCCGGCGTTGTTTTGCCAATTGCCCGGATTGTTTCGGATTGAAGCGACCGGTCTGGCCGACCTGCTGGCAGCGACTTTTCAGGAACGGCGGATGCAGGCCACGGCGGAGGCGCTGCTGCTGTTGAGCAACGAAAAGGCGCTGGCGTCGAGCCGGGAACATTATCCGCAAAAAATCCAGGACGCCGTGGTCGCCGCCCGCAAGCGGTTGGAAACGCACGGCATAGACTGGCGCGGCGCGCCCATCGAGTGGCGGTATGCGCGCATCGCGGAAATCCAGCAGGCGGTCACCGCCGAACTCGCGCCGCCGGGCGAAACGTTCAGCGACAAATTGGATCGCGTCCTCACGCACAAAATCTGGGGCACGCTGATTTTCATCGGCATCATGACGCTGATGTTTCAGAGCATTTTCACCTTCGCGCACCTGCCCATGGACGCATTGCAGGCGATGGTGGACTGGCTGGGCGGCGCGATCGGCAAACTGATCCCGCCCGGCGATTTGAATTCATTGCTGGTGAATGGCGTGGTTGCGGGTGTCGGCGCGGTGATTGTTTTCCTGCCGCAAATTCTGCTGCTGTTTTTGTTCATCGGCTTTCTCGAAGACACGGGTTACATGGCACGGGCGGCGTTTTTGATGGACCGGCTGATGAGCAAGATCGGGCTGCACGGCAAAAGTTTCATACCAATGCTGAGTTCGTACGCCTGCGCGATTCCCGGCATCATGGCCACGCGCACGATTGAAACGCGCAAGGACCGGCTGGTGACGATCCTGGTCGCGCCGCTGATGAGCTGCTCGGCGCGCCTGCCGGTTTATACGCTGCTGATTGCGGCGTGCATTCCCGACATCAGAATCCTCGGCGTCCTGAAGCTGCAAGGCCTGACGATGCTGGCGATGTATCTGCTCGGCACGGTCGTGGCGCTGCTGATGGCGTGGCTGTTCAAAAAAACGCTGCTCAAGGGTGAAACGCCGATGCTGATCATGGAATTGCCGCCTTACAAACGTCCGCTGCTGCGCGTGGTGGCGCGGCACATGTGGGATCGCGCGCGGCTGTTCCTGCGCCGCGCGGGCACGGTGATTTTGGGGATCAACATCCTGCTCTGGTTTCTGGCGACGTATCCGAAAACGAACGTTGAGTCGTTAAACCGTTCAATTGTTAAATCGGACACGCAGCCGGCCAGTCCAACACCACTGACCGAAAATGAACTCGCGGGCGCAAAATTGCGGAACAGCTTTGCCGGTCGCATGGGCCGCGCCATCGAACCGATCATCGCACCGCTGGGATTTGATTGGAAGATGGGCATTGGCATCATTACGTCGTTTGCGGCGCGCGAAGTTTTCGTGAGCACGATGTCCACGGTCTATAACGTCGGCCAGGCGGACGATTCCGAGGCGGGCACGCAAACCCTGGCGAAAACCTTGCGGGCGCAAACGCGGCCGGACGGCACGCCGGTTTATACGACCCTGGTGGCAATCACGCTGATGGTGTTTTATGTCTTCGCCCTGCAATGTGCGAGCACGGTGGTCGTGGTGCGGCGCGAGACGAATTCATGGAAATGGCCGCTGTTTCAGTGGGTGTATATGGGAATTCTGGCCTGGGGCCTGGCATTCATCACCTATCAAGGCGGACGCTGGCTGGGGTTGGGGTAAGATGCAGAACAACAACCAACATCCAACATCGAACAGCGCCACAAACGGCGGCAAAGTAATAACCATGTAGCGTCGAGCCTGCGGCTCGATCCGGTTCGGCAGGGTTAAAACCGGCCTACGGTTACGGCCCGGCGGGTGACCAGCAGGTTTTTCTTTTCGACCGGCTGCAAACCAAGCTGCTGTCGGGCGAGTTGCGCCTGCCTTCGCAAAGCTTCGGCACGGCAGGCGTGCCCGCCGCTTCCGGCAGCATGGAGGCCCGCGCATGAACAAGCCACGGAAATCCAAAGCCGCCTCACCGTCCGCCGCTGCCAAACCCCGGCGGCGCAGCAGCGCCGCCCTACCATAAGACGGTAGGGCTGACCTGCCGGTCAGCCGCGGTAAGTCACCCACCCCAGAAACGGTCAAGCCCATGAACGCGCTGCCCGGCAACAAAACAAAATTATTTTATACAAATTTCCCGCGAGTGGTGTCTATTGGATGAAACCTTGAACGGCGACGAACATTTAGACCAGTGCGAAAGGCTCTACGCGGCGAAGGCGGCGGAATTAATCATCTATGGCCGGGCGCTGGGCCTGAGCCACGGCGAAGCCGAGGATGTCTTGCAGGAAACCTTCCTGGCGTTGATGCAAAAACCGCAGTTACTGCTCCAACCGGAGCATTACTGCATGCGCAGTTTCAGGAATCGCGCGCTGAATTACCGGCGTTCGTTGTGGCGGCGGCTCACCCGCGAGCTGGAATCGCATCGCTGGTTTGAGAAAACGCCGTCGGAAAGCCCGGCCGAGCGCGCCGCCATGCGCTGCCTGGCGGAACTGCCATTGGAGCAGCGCGAAGCGATTGTGCTGAAAATCTGGCACCGGTACACGTTCGAGAAAATTGGTGAATTACTGGAGATTTCACCGAATACGGCCTCGGGCCGGTACCGTTATGGGTTGCAAAAAATAAAACTCCAACTGGAAGGAGCAGCTTATGAAAGAGATGAACTTGCTGGAAACTCAGTTGCGTTCCTGGCAGCCGCGACACCCGTCGGCGAGGCTTAAACGGCGATTGTTTGCCGCGCCCGCCCGAACCATGAACCAAATGGCGTCGTTTCTGGGCTGGCTGGCGCCGGCCACAGCGTGCGCATTGCTCACCCTCTCGGTTTTTAATTCGGGGAACAGCCTGCCCGGCGGTTCGTCCCGCCACGAACCAATGGTCGCCATGATGTTGAGCAACCAGAATTATGCGGCGTATGTACCGGATGCCTGTCAGCGGGGGCAAAATGATCCGTCCTCCATCACTATTGACTGGACGAACCGGAGCGGCTGCACTTCCAGTGTGAACCCTCTTTTGCGAGGCAGAATGAATTGATTAAAATCCGGCCGCATCGAAAACGGCAGTTACCAATATTAAACGTCCGGTTGCAAAAGAGTCCGCCACGGTGATTCAAACATCGTAAAGCGCATTGATTTTGATGGACAAACGCGGCGGTTGTCCTTCAAATATGTGGTTTTACGCAGCCTCAAATTTATCGCAAATGAGCAAAGAAAATCGCAAAACGTTTAACACAAGACAACCGGGGCCCCCCGGCAGGACGATTCCCCAGGCACTCATGCAAGTGCCTCCGCTCTTCCGTAAAATAGACTGGCTGGCGCTGATCATCACCTTTGCGGTGATCTGGACCGTCTATTTCCTAACCCTGGCGCCCGAACAAACGCTGGAGGATTCCGGCGAACTATGCACCGGAGCTTTCTATGCGGGCATTCCCCACCCGCCGGGTTATCCCTTTTGGACGATTTATGCCTGGCTTTGGACGAAGTTGCTGGTGGTGGGCAATGTCGCTTGGCGCGTGGAAGTGGGCGAATCAACCGCTGCCGCCCTGGCTTGCGGCCTGGTGGCCTTCATGGTTTCGCGGGGCAGCAGCATGCTCATGGAGGGAATCGAAGAACTGAGAAACATCACCGGCCGATGGGAAAACATCATCTGCGTGGTGTCAGGAACTGTCGCCGGCCTGTTGCTGGGCCTCGGAGGCGTCATGTGGAGCGAGTCGGTGGCCATCAATCGAATTTCCCCCTTCGGCCTGCCTTGGATGATGATCGTTCTGCTCTGTATCATGCGATGGATTTACGCCCCGCACCAACGAGGCTACCTCTACTGCGCCATGTTCTTTTTTGGCATCTGCCTGACCATTCACCAGACCCTGCTGGTCGCGGCCATGGGCATTGAGGTCGCTGTCGCTGCCACCCAACCCCGGCTTGGGCGAGACCTTTTTCTGGGCAACAGCATAGTTTATGTGCTGGGGCTGATTGCCAATAGCACCCACTTCACCAATATGCTCGACACAGCCCCGATGGTGCTGCTCATTTACCACCTAGTTGGGATTGGCTCAACTGCTGCCTGGATTTGGCTGAGTTTCAAGACCAAGGGCCTCGGCAGCGAATGGAAAGCCATTCTTTTGATGGGGCTGTTGTGGGTAGCGGGTGCATCATTCTTCTTCTACGAGCCGATTGCGGGCATGACCAACCCGCCAATGCAATGGGGTTATCCGCGCACGGTCGATGGATTTTTCCACGCGTTAAGCCGCGGTCAATACGAGAAAGCCAGTCCGTCGGACGTGGTCCACGATCCAAGCCGTTTCATCATGCAGCTCGGCATTCTGGTCAGCGATATTGCCACCGAGTTCAATTGGGTTCTGGTCTTTATTGCCCTGGTGCCGCTGTTGTTTTTCTTTAAAATGCAAAAGCGCGAACGCTCCTGGATCACCGGGCTGGTCGCGATTTATCTTTGCATCGGCGTGCTGCTGATGGTGCTGATGAACACGTCGCCCGACCGCCAGTCGGCGGAGTTGAACAAGGTGTTCTTTATTACCTCCCATGGGATAATCGTAATCATGGCCGGCTATGGCATGGCGCTGATTGCCTCGTTCATGGCAACGCATTACGGAGGGTTCCGTCGCTGGGGGTTGCTGGGTGGCGCAGTCGCCGCGTTGATTGGGTTGTATTGTCTCTGGGACGCGACGGGGAAACACTATTTCGGCCTCGCCGGCCAGGTCGGTTTCTTCGATCTGCCGCACTGGATCCGGCAGGCTTTTGCCAAAGACCAGGGCGGTCTGCCCATTTACGCCAATCTGATTCTGGCGGCGATCCCGTTTGTCTTTCTTTTTGCGTTGTTCATCTACCGCAATCGTGGTCCGGTGCTGATTACGCTGGCGCTCTTCGCCACCATGCCGTTGTATTCCGGGCTGGCCCACTGGGCGCACAGCGAACAGCGGAACCACTGGTTCGGTTACTGGTTCGGGCACGACATGTTCACCCCGCCATTCCCCGGGCCGGATGGCAAGCTAACTTATGACGCCAAGTTGCGGGAGCAGGCGATGAAAGGCCCTGACAGCAATCTCATCTACCCCGAAATGACCAAGGATACGATCCTATTTGGCGGCACCGACCCCGGCCGTTTTTGTCCCACTTACGCGATCTTTTGTGACAGTTTCATACCGCACGATTGTCTGCCCGCCCAGGACCAGAACTTTGACCGCCGGGATGTTTATCTCATAACGCAAAATGCCCTGGCCGACGGCACTTATCTGGATTACCTCCGTGCGCAATATTTCCGCAGCCAGCAGATCGACCCGCCCTTTTTCAGCGAACTGGCCCGCACGCTCCTGAAAGACCAGTCCTATCAAACCAATCTGCTGGCCCGCATCGTCTCGCCGCTGGACACATTTTTCACCGCGCGCGGCGCCCGCATAGAAAAACGCTGGCGCGTCTCCACCTCGTGGTTCACCGGCGGGGACTTCATTAAACTGCCCGCCTTGGTGGCCGAGTTGCATTCCAGCCAGGACCCGCTTTCCCGGTGGCTTTTCCAACAACTTAGCAAGCCGGTTCGGAACATGATTACCAGCAAAGGCGACGAAAACCAACTGCGCGCGGCTTTGGTTGACGAATTGAACCGCCTGCTTGAAGCCGGGCCGATTTACGACCCAAGCCGGTTCACACAGGTGAAGCTCTCGGATTATCTCAAACAATTCATCGCTCAGAACCCTCAAGGCGACACTCGCATTCGGCTGAACCGGCTGCTGCTGGAAGCCGCCTATCCGAACGACATTGCCAAAAGCCTTGGCGGAGTTTATCCGGACCGCGAAATTTACATCCCCAGCCCCGAGGATTCGCAACAATGCTTCTCGGATTACATGCAGGATGTGCAGCGCCGGACGCAACTGGGCCAGTTGATGCAGGGTGAAACCGTGAGCACTGACCCCTCGGGGAAAATGCAGGTCAGCGGCCAGGTCGCCGTGATGATGATCAACGGACTGCTGTGCAAAGTCATCTTCGATCACAATCCCAACAACGAATTTTACGTCGAGGAAAGTTTCCCGTTGCAGTGGATGTATCCGTATGAAATGCCCTTCGGCATCATCATGAAAATCAATCGCAACCCGCTGCCGGAACTCTCCGATGAGGTCTTTAAGCGGGACCACGCATTTTGGAGCAAATATTCCGACCGGCTCATCGGCAACTGGATTACTTACGACACCACGGTTTCCAACATCGTTGATTTCATCGAAAAGGTCTATTTGCGCCACGATTACAGCGGCTTCCAGGGCGACCTCAAATTTGTTCGCGACGATCAGGCCCAAAAATCGTTTTCCAAACTTCGCAGTTCCATCTCTGGCGTTTACGCGTGGCGTTTGGGCTCCCAATGCCCGGAAGAGTATCGCCAAAAAACCGCCGCCGGAACGCAGGCGCTGATCCGGGAGGCTGATTTCGCATTCAAACAATCTTTCGCTTTTTGTCCCTACAGCCCGGAAGCCGTCTTTCGTTACATCAACTTTTTGCTTCAATACAATCGCTTGGATGATGCGCTGCTGGTGGCACAAACCTGTCTGAAGCTCGATCCCAACAACGACCAGATCCGAGGCCTCGTGAAACAGTTGGGCGATTTTAAAGGCCAATCCGCCGCCCGGTCCCAGGTCGAAACGCAACTGCAGCAGATGGAAAATGAAGCGCACACCAATCCAGGCAACCTGCAAAACCTCCTGACCCTGGCCAGCCTCTACCTCCAAATGCAGCAAACCAACCGGACCATCGAACTGTTCGACCGGGTGATGGCCAATCCGCATCTTTCTTCCAACGTGGCCGGATTCATTGCCCAGACTTACGCCAAAATGGGCAATCTGGCCAAACTCGAAGAAGTCCTTCAAAAAATTGTCACCCTCGTTCCCGACCAGCCCGAACCCTGGTATGACCTCGCCGCCCTCGACGCCATATTGGGAAAACCCGACCAGGCCGTTCAGAGCCTGCGCCAGTCGCTTGACCTCAGCGCCCAGCGGTTGAAAAGCAATCCCACCGCGCGCGATTTGCTGCTCGAAGCGCGAAAAGACCAGCGATTTGAACAACTGCGGAAACTGCCCGAGTTCCAAAAATTGGTTCCACCGAATTAGCCTTGCGCTTCATCCCAGTTGCTGGTTTCCGAACAATCGTCTAACTTGACGGCTTGAAATTATTTTTGCCCGAAACAATCGCATGAAGAAAACGGTAACACCAACGCCTAAAACCGAAACCGCCGAAACCGCGCCGCCCATTGCCGCGGCAAAGGCCCCGGCTGTTTCCGCTCCGGAACTCACGCCGGCGCAGCTTGACGAACTCAAAACTCGCGCCGCCAAGGCCGATGAACATTGGGACCGCCTGCTTCGCACCGCCGCCGATTTTGAGAATTTCAAGAAACGCGCCGCGCGCGAGCGCATCGAGGCCGCCCAATCCGCCAACGTCGCGCTGCTGCAAAAACTGCTGCCCGTCCTGGATCATTTTGAAATGGCGCAAACCGCAGCGCAGACCGCGGAAGTCTCGCGGGGCGGGATTGCCTCCCTGCAAGCCGGCATTGCCATGATTCAGCAGCAGCTCAAAGGCATTCTGGCCGAAACCGGTCTGGAAGAAATTGACGCCACCGGCAAACCCTTTGACCCCATGCTGCATGAAGCCGTTTCGCAAGTGGAAACCACCGATGCGCCCGAAGGCCAGGTTGTCCAGCAAATCCGAAAGGGTTACAAATTGCGCGACCGGTTGTTGCGGCCAGCGGCGGTTATTGTCGCCAAAAAACCTTCTGCACTGCCCGCAACCTGAGCCATGTCCAAGCGCGATTTTTACGAGGTGCTCGGCGTCGGACGCGACGCCGGCGATGAGGAAATCAAAAGAGCCTACCGCAAGCTGGCCGTCAAATTTCATCCGGACAAGAATCCGGGCGACAAATCGTCCGAGGAAAAATTCAAGGAAATCGGCGCGGCCTACGAAGCGTTGAGCGACCCGCAAAAACGCGCGGCCTACGACCAATACGGACACGCGGCGTTCGATCCCCGCGCGCGCGCCGGTCGCGCCGGTGGCTTCGGCGGCGGTTTTCATGATCCGTTCGAAATCTTCCGCGAGGTCTTTGGCGGCGCGGGCGGCGGCAGCATTTTTGAGAGTTTTTTCGGCAGCCAGGACCCGTCGCAACCGCAACGCGGCGACGACTTGCGTTACGATTTGGAAATCACGCTGGAAGACGCGGCGCTCGGCTGCGAAAAGGAAATATCCGTGTCCAAGCTTGACCGCTGCGACGCATGCAACGGCGCCGGCATGGAACACGGCTCAAAAATCCGGACGTGCTCGACCTGCGGCGGGCGCGGGCAGGTGCTCACCTCACGCGGCATCTTCAGCATCGCGCAAACCTGTCCGCATTGCAAAGGCGGCGGGCAGGTTTTGGAAAAGCCGTGCAAATCGTGCCATGGCAGCGGCAAGCTCCAACGCAGTTCCAAAATCAAACTCCGCATCCCGCCGGGCGTGGACGCCGGGTCGCGCCTGCGTTCCTCCGGCAACGGCGAAGCCGGCTTTCGCGGCGGGCCACCGGGCGATTTATACGTCGTGCTGCATGTCAAGTCGCACGAGATTTTCCAGCGCGAAGGCGACGACCTGCTCTGCGAAGTGCCGGTCAGTTTTGTCCAGGCGACCTTCGGCGCGGAAATTGAAGTGCCCACGCTCGACGGCCGGGCGGCGATAAAAATCCCCACCGGCACGCAACCGGGCACCACCTTTCGCGTCAAGGGCAAGGGCGTGAAAAATCTGCAGGGCTATGGCCACGGCGATTTGCGCGTCCGCGTCCAGGTCGAAGTGCCGGCACGCCTGAACTCGGAGCAGAAAGCCAGGTTGCAGGCATTCGCCGAATCGTGCGGCGAAGATGCCAATCCCATCAGCAAAAGCTTTTTTGAAAAGGCCAAAAAATTGTTTGGATGAATTCTGTAGGAGACGAGGCAACGAGTCTCTGACCGAACTCACGGAAAAAGAGTGAGACTCCTCACGTCGTCTCCTACAATTCAACCAATGCATCGTTTCTATTTGCCGCCAGGATCAACGCGGGGTGATTCGCTCCGGCTCGACGGGCGCGAGGCGCATCACGCGTTGCGAGTGTTGCGTCTGAAGCGCGGCGAACTCGTCGCTGTCCTGGACGGCGCCGGAAATGAATTCCTTTGCACAGTTGAAAATAGTTCGCGCGATGCCGTCACGCTGTCCGTGTCGCTGAAAAATTTCACGCCGCCCCCGCCCTGCTCCATCACGCTGCTGCAGGCCGTGCCCAAGGGAAAAATCATTGAGTCCATAATCCAGAAAGCTGTCGAACTGGGCGCGCGGCGGATTGTCCCGGTGTTGGCCGAACGCGTGGTAACACACCTCGACGGCGAGGATGCCGGGAACAAGCGCGACAAGTGGCAGCAGGCGGCCGTTGAAGCCATCAAGCAATGCGGCGCGGCCTGGTTGCCGAGAATCGAAACCCCGGTCACGCCCGCGCAATTTCTGGCGCGCAAGGAACATTTCGATTTGTCACTCATCGGCTCGCTGCAAAAGGAACGCCGCCACCCGCGCGAATGTCTTCAGGAATTTCAGGCCAAGCATGGACGATTGCCGCAAAGCATTAGCGTGTGGATTGGCCCGGAAGGCGATTTCACACTGGAGGAACTGGAAGCAATTCAAGCGGCGGGCGCGTTGCCGATTTCGTTGGGACGACTCGTGCTGCGCGTTGAGACGGCGGCGATTTATTGCCTTTCGATTTTGAATTACGAATTGAATCCCGCGCTGGAGTCCAAGCTTTAGCTTGCCACCCGAACACGCCGAAGCTTCAGCCAGTAGGGCGCACAACGGAATGCGCGCCTTACCTTGATTGCACCAAAACGCGAAAGGCGCGGCCCAGATGTTCCGGATGCACGAGGGTTTGAAATTGGCGGGCTTGGGCTGGAGTCCATGTTCCCCAGGAATTGCCCTTTGCCGCCTTCTCCAAAATCCGCGTCAGAAATTGCGATTGCATTGAAATATTTTCCGTGGCCAACCCGCAGGCTTCGCCAACCTTTTGAATTTCAGAAAAGTTGACGTGCGCGGTGAGGTCCTGCTCCCCGACGTTGGCCAGCAGGTCGTCGCTGGCGTGATGGCGAAAATAGGCGCGGAGTGTGCCGTGCCTGCGGTTGGGCGAAAAATGTTCGTCGGCCAAAAAGCCGTAATCAATGGTCAGCAATTTTCCCCGTTCCAAAACTTGCGCGGCATCGCGCCACCAGTTTTCGGCGGCGGGACAGGCTTCAAGGGTGTAACCGTCGGGCAAAACAGCCAGCAACTCCGGCGAAGATGGAAGGTGGAAGGCGGAAAATGGAAAGGCCGTTGGCAATCGCGCCCAGACGAATTTTTCGCCATCAACCGCGACGCCCCACTCAAACCACTTTTTGTTTTGAGCGTCCCAGCCGAGGCGACGGACCGGCATGGCGTCCAAAAGCTCGTTGGAGAAAATGATGCCGTTGAGCGTTGTGCGATGCGTGATACGTGATACGTGTTCAAAGCCGGTGAACCAGCAGACGCGGGGTGCAAAATCTTTCAGCGTTTCCTTTTGCCATTTCTGCCGGCACGGAGAGGGTTCGATGATCCAGTATTCGATTTGTTTGAACAGTTTCGGGCGTTTCAATTGCAGCCAGGCCAGGATGTCTTTGGCCAGCTGGCCGTCGTGGGCGCCAGCTTCAATCAGGTTGAGGGGCAACCTGCCGACGCTTCGCTTTGGCGCGGCGAGAGCTTGAGAATCAAGGGTTTCCAGCCATTCGGCGAATTGGAAGGCGAGGAGCCGGCCGAAAAGTTCGCCGACGCCGACGCTGGTGTAAAAATCGCCATGGCGACCGGGATTGTCTTTTTCCTTTTCATAGTATCCATGAACAGGACAGTAAAGGGCGAGTTCCATGAATCGCGCGAACGTCAAAACTCCGTGTTCGGCGGTTTCGCGGCAAATGATATCAAACAGAGTGTTCACAACTTGCGCTTGGCGCGGCTTTAGCTAACATTTTCTCAAAGAAAGAACTTATGGCCAAAATAGATGCGTTTTTCAATCTGATGTTTGAGCAGAAGGCGTCGGACTTGCACATGACCTCCGGCAATCCACCCATGTTGCGCATCAATGGCGAGATGGAGCGCGTGGACTATCCCCCGCTCGAAAATGACTCGCTCAAGAGCATGCTCTACGAAATCGCCCCGGATTACAAAGTTAAACAATTCGAGGAATCGGGCGACGTGGACTTTGGCTACGAGATTCCCAATATTTCGCGTTTCCGCGTCAATTTCTTCACCGAGCGAAACGGGGTCGCCGCCGTGTTCCGGCAGATTCCCAGTCGCGTGCTTTCGTTTGAGGATTTTGAAAAACTCGAAGCGCCGCTGCCGCCCGTGCTGAAAAAGTTCTGCATGCTCAACCGCGGATTGGTCGTCGTCACCGGACCGACCGGCTCCGGCAAATCCACGACCCTGGCGGCGATGATTGATTACGCCAATCGAAACCGCAAAGACCATGTCATCACGCTGGAAGACCCGATTGAATTTGTTCACGAAAGCAAAAGCTGCCTGATGAACCATCGGGAAGTCGGCGTCCACACCAAATCATTTGCATCGGGATTGCGCGGTTCTTTGCGCGAAGATCCGGACATCATTCTCGTCGGCGAAATGCGCGACTTGGAAACCATCGAACTGGCGATCACCGCCGCCGCCACCGGCCATCTGGTCTTTGGCACGTTGCACACCCAAAGCGCATCCAAAACCGTGGACCGCATCATTGACGTGTTTCCCGCGGATCAGCAGAACAAAATCCGCCAGACGCTTTCCGAGGCGCTGCAGGGCATTGTGGCGCAAACATTGTTCAAGCGCCGGGACAAAAAAGGGCGCATCGCGGCATTTGAGATATTAGTGTTCAACACCGCCATCCGCAACCTCGTCCGCGAAGGCAAGACCCACCAGATTGCCGGCATGATTCAAGTCGGCAAGAAAACCGGCAATCAACCGATGGACGACCATATCATGGAGCACGTGCGCATGAAACGGATTTCGCCGGAGGACGCTTACGACAAGGCGTTGGATCGGAAAAAATTCCGCCCTTTGCTCGCCCATCCGCCGGAAGAAGATGATTCCTGATTATGCGGCGAGCTGAATTGGATCAAATATTGGATACGATGCTGGCTTCACAGCCGGAGATTTCCGACGTGTTGTTCACGGTGGATCGCCCGCCGCAAGTCGAGGCGTACGGTGAACTCAAGCCGGTGGTTCTCGAACCTCCCATTGAAAAGCTCACGCCCTACCAAACCGAAACCATCGCGCTGAACATCATTGGCGATAATCTGTGGCAGATTGAAGACTTGTTGCGCCACGGTTCCTGCGACGCCTCCTACGCGCTCTCGGACCGGTGCCGTTTCCGCGTCAATGTTTTCGCCCAACGCGGAAATTATTCCATCGTCTGCCGCCAGCTTAATGCCGTCATTCCGACCCTGGACCAGTTGAAGTTCCCGGATATTTTCAAGCAAATCCCCAAGGAAAAAACCGGCTTGGTGCTTATCACCGGCGCCACCGGCTCCGGCAAATCCACCACGCTGGCCGCCATTCTGAACGAGATCAATGCCTCCAAGGCCGTCCACATTGTCACCCTGGAAGACCCGGTGGAATATGTCCATTCGCACAACCGGGCGACTTTCAACCAGCGCGAACTGGGCATTGATTTCGATTCCTACATCAATGGCCTGCGCGCGGCGCTGCGCCAGGCACCCAAGGTCATTCTCGTCGGCGAAATGCGTGATCGCGACACGGTGAAAATCGCCTTGAGCGCAGCGGAAACCGGCCATCTGGTCCTCAGCACCCTGCATACAATCAATGCGGGCGAAACCGTCAACCGTATTCTGGGCATGTTTGAGCCGGAGGAGCAGGAACAAGTCCGCGTGCGACTGGCCGACTCGTTGCGCTGGATTGTCAGCCAGCGCCTGGTGCCCAAAGTCAGCGGCGGGCGTTTTGCGCTGCTCGAAATCATGGGCGCGAACCTCCGCACCCAGGAGGCGGTGCGGCTGGGTGAAAGCGAAGGCAAAACCTTCTACGAAATCATCGAGGCCAGCTATCCCTTCGGCTGGCGGACGTTCGACAACGCTTGCATGGAAGCTTTTGAACAGGACATCATCACGGAGGAAACCGCCCTGCTCTACTGCACCAAACGCAGCGTTATTTCCCGCGCCATTGACAACGTCAAAAAGGGCCGCGGCGAAATGACCACCACCATGGGTTCGTTGCGCATGAAAACGTCTATGTCAACGTCAACCTCGGAAGCCGCGCCCCCCGTCCTTAAAATCAAATAACCATGAACGGCTCATTCGATTTCGTCAGCAACGAGGACAAACCGGCCTTGATCGCCTTTTCCACGCCCGAGTGGCTGGAAACCGCCAAAACCGCCCTGCGCGAGCTGGGTTACAAAATCCACACCGCCGCCACCCACAGCGATTTTCTCGTGCGCTTCGGCCAGGCGCATTACCAGGTCGTGGTCATTGAGGAACTTTTTGGCGCCAACACCATTGACGAGAATCTCACGCTCAAGGCGCTGCAAGTCATGCCCGTCAACCAGCGCCGCCACGCCACAATCATTCTGCTCGGCGACTCGTTCCAGACGTTCACCCCCATGGAAGCCTTCAAGCACAGCGTCCACGCCGTCATCAACAGCTCCGAAATGTTCTTGCTCAAGCAACTGGTGGAAAAGGCCGTGGCCGACAATGAACTGTTCCTGCACAGCTTCCGCGAAGTCCAAACCCGCGTCTTTACCACCGGCAATCGCTTGTAATCTCCGAAGCCCGGGCTTGGCTGCAACTCATGCTTCTTGTCCGTGTTCCTGTGTCAATATTTAGGACTCGCTGTCCCGTTTTAATCCGTTTTCGTTTGCGTTTACGTTGGAATTGAAGGAATCTGACAACAATCAATCAATTAGAAGGAAGTTGCATGAAAACAAATTTCACAATCACCAAGTGGCTGGCGCTTGTTGGGATTTTGGTGAGCAGCTCTGCCAATGCGGTAACCGTTTTCTTTGACGATGCGAATCGCGGGCCATCTTCGCTTCTACAAATCGGAGATGTCACGGTATCCGGCCAAGGTCTGTCTACCGCTCTTGGTTATGGTCTGGGAGCAGATAATGGAAGTGGATCAGCCTATGGGTTTAATGAAGTCATTCAAACCTACAACTGGGGTGACTCCCCATCAGGGGAATCGGGTATGGCCAGCATTAGTGTCCCTGGGATAATCGACGCGATCACAATTGTTCCATTCGCTCAGGTATTCACGGAATCTGGTGTGTTGCTTCCAGACCAACCGAGCTTTGAAATGTCTTGCGATTTGGACCCGGGCAGTCCCTGGCGTTTTGTCGCACCCGGTGCTCCTGTTACCTTTAACCGCCTTCCGGATTCGGGGCAATGGCAGGGATCAGCCACGGCTTATGTCAGCCTCCAGAACGACTATCCGCCTGAATTCTGGTTGAGTCTGCCTGTGGGCGAATATGTTGACTTCGGCTTCTCGGTTTTATCGCTGGATTACACGCCGACTCCGGCGCCTGAACCTTGCGCCGTCCGTCTGGTCGGCTTGGGCCTGTGCGGCTGGCTGGTTTCAAAGCTGAAATTATTTCGGGGTCACCCCAAAACTTAAACACGGAGAACATATCAGAGGGGTGAACGTGCTTTTATCCAGCGTGTTTAGGATTGGCAGATTGTGAATTTCCTGTCAATCAATCCCCCGTCGCTGATTTACCGGTTTGCCGACACACGCGCATAAAGAGAGATTGAATTCATATCCTCATGACTCGCCTCGACCAAGCATTGGTTGAACGCGGCCTCTGCGAAAGCCGCGAACGCGCCAAACGCGCCATTCTTGCCGGCCAGGTCCGTGTCAATGCCCAGTCCGCCCGCAAGCCCAGCGATTCCGTCAAGCCTGATGACTGTCTTACCCTCGATGCCGGAGAAAAATACGTCAGCCGCGGCGGCCACAAGCTGGAACAAGCCCTGAACCATTTTCATTTGGACGTCACCGGAATGACCGCGCTCGACCTCGGCGCATCCACCGGCGGGTTCACCGATTGCCTGCTGCAACACGGCGCCGCAAAGGTTTTTGCCGTGGACGTCGGCCGGGGGCAATTCGCCTGGAAACTCCGCCACGACCCCCGCGTCGTCGTCATGGAAAAAACCAATGCCCGCCATCTGACTGCCGCTCAATTTCCACAGCCCTTCATCTCCGCCAACCTGGCCGTGATTGATTGCTCGTTTATTTCGTTGCGCAACATTTTACCCGCCGCCATTGCATTATTGCGGCCAGATGGCAAAATTGTGGCGCTCGTCAAACCGCAGTTTGAAGCCGGCAAAGCCGAAGCCGACAAGGGCCGCGGCGTCATCAGCGATCCGCTGGTGCATGAGCGTGTGCTGGCGGAACTGCGGGAATTCGTCCATGCACAACCCGGTGTGCGTTGGCAGGGCGTGGTGGAATCACCGTTGCTCGGACCGGCGGGCAACAAAGAATTTTTGGCGTTGATTGAAAAAACTGGCTGACAAAATCAAACGCGTCGGGCTGATCGGCAATTCCGAAAAGGCCGCCTGCGCCGACAGCGTCCGCAAGGTCGCGCGACTAATTCAGCGCGCCGGACGCAAGGTGTTGTGCGACGCCGTGACCGCCCGGCTGTCCGGGCTGAAAAACTCAGCCTGCGGCGATGCCGCCGCGCTGGCGCGTGAAGTGGACCTGCTGCTGGTGTTTGGCGGCGACGGCACCATGTTGCACGTCGCCCGCGAAATCGCCGGCTCGCCCACGCCGATGCTCGGAGTCAACATCGGCGGCCTCGGCTTTCTCACCGCCGTGTCTTCGGATGAAATAGCGCGCGCGCTGACGAACGTCTGGCGTGGCGAATTTAAATACGAATCCCGCGCTTTGATCGAAGTCGGCGGCCGCTGCCAGTGCCGGCCATTTCGCGAAACCGCGCTTAACGACATTGTCGTCAGCCGCAGCGGAATTTTACGACTCATCAAGCTTGACGTCAGCGTTAACGGCGAACTGGTCGCGCGCTACCACGGCGACGGATTAATCATCAGTTCACCAACGGGTTCAACGGCGTATTCGCTGGCAGCGGGCGGCGCCATTGTTTCACCCACCGCCGAAGTATTTGCGCTCACCCCGATTTGTCCGCACACACTGTCAAATCGTCCGCTCATTTTGCCATTGACCTCAACCATTCGCGTCAAGGTCGTCAGTTCGCCACCGGCGACGCTTTTGAGCGCGGACGGCCAGTTTGTCGCCGAACTCGTGGCCGGCGATGAAGTGACGGTTCGCCGCAGCCGGGGAACGGTCCGGTTGATGCATCTGGCGGGCAGCTCATTCTGGGAGGCGTTGCGCCGCAAACTACACTGGCGCGGAGCCTATTTATGAAATGCTAAAGGCTAAATGAAAAGAAACCCCCAATTTTAACTGGTGAATTTTTTTGCTTTAGCCTTTAGCATTTAGCCTTTGCACAATCATGGTTCGACTAAAAGACATTGCGCGGCATGCGGGCGTCTCGGTAATGACGGTCTCGAAGGCGTTGCGCGACCAGCGGGACGTATCGGCGGCCACGAAGGTGCGCATCAAGTCGCTGGCGCAACAAATGGGCTACGTCCCCGACTCGTCCGCGCAGGGGTTGCGCACCCGGACGACGAAATTGTTCGGACTGGTCATCCCCTCGAGTACGAATCCGATTTTCACGCGGGTGGTTTATGCCATTGAGGAGCGGGCGCATGAACTGGGCTACGGCATTTTGCTGGCGCACACCCACAACATGCCGGAACGCGAAGAGGTTTGCATCCGGCGGCTGTTATCGCGGCGCGTGGACGGGCTGTTCATCTCGCCGGTTTACCGTTTTGAAGCCGAGGCGCGAGTTTATCAGGAGGTGCTGGCACGCCAGATTCCGACGGTTTTAATCGGTCCGCCCGCGCCATTTTGCAAGTCGTTCCCCAGCGTGGAAATTGATGAATCGCTCGCCAGTTTCATCGCGACGCAACATTTGTTGAAACTCGGTCACAAACGCATTGCATATCTCACCGGTCCGCATATGGCGCTATGGGCGCATGAGCGGTTTGAAGGCTATCGTCGCGCATTGCGCGAAGCCGGATTGGACGCGGATGACAAACTGGTGTTTCAAGCCGGCAACACCATTGCCGACGGCACCAAAGCCGCACAGCAAATGTTGAATGAATCGTGCGGGGCCACCGCCGTTCAAGCCGTCAACGACCTCGTCGCCATCGGCTGCGCGGAGGCGTTGTTCGCGAAGGGATTGCGGGTTCCGGAGGATCTTTCGCTTGTGGGTTTCGGCAACATCACGATGGCCAAGTATGTTCGCGTGCCGCTAACAACCATCCGCCAGCCGAAATTCCGGCTTGGCATGGCCGCCGTGGAAGCGATGGTGAATTTACTGCGCGGCCAGCCCGTTGAAACCAAGCGTTTGTCCGCCGAACTCGTCGAGCGCAAGAGCACCTCGCCGCCTAAAAGCGGAACGATAAACGCCGGCTCGACTGGCTGATATTTTCCGAGAACTGCCCCAAATGCGTTATTCGTCACCGGATTAAATATTTTCAATCCGGACGCTTCGGTTGCAACCCGGATCCATGCTCACTGATTCTGTGCCGCCAAAAATCTTTCAGCGTCAATCGCCGCCGCACAGCCCGCGCCCGCCGCTGTGATGGCCTGCCGATAAACCGGATCCGCGCAGTCGCCCCCCACAAACACGCCTGGCACATTGGTCATCGTGCCGTGCTTCGGAATGATGTAGCCACTGGCGTCCATCTCGATTTGCCCCTTGAAGATTTCCGTGTTCGGTCCGTGGCCGATGGCAATGAACACGCCCGCGCAGTGCAAAACCGATTCCGCGCCAGTCTTGAGATTTTTCAGGCGCACACCGGTGACTTTGTCCTGTTTCACATCGAGAACTTCCGTCACCGCCGAATCCCAAACCGGTTTGATTTTCGGATTTGACAGCGTGCGTTCGGCCATGATTTTTGACGCGCGCAACGCATCACGGCGATGCACGAGATGCACGACCGAGCCAAAGCGCGTCAAATAAAGTGCCTCTTCGCAGGCGGAATCGCCGCCGCCGACCACGACGAGCGGCTGATTGCGGAAAACCGGCAGCGCGCCGTCGCACGTGGCGCAATACGTCACACCCTTTGTTTCCAGCAAATCCTCGCCTGGCGCGCCGAGATGTTTGTGGCTCGCGCCAGTGGCGATGATGACCGCCAATGCCTCAACCCGTTCTCCATCCACCGTCAGTGCGAAGGGACGCTTGGAGAAATCCGCCTTCTCCAACGAGCCAAAACTGGCGCGGGCGCCGAAACGTTCGGCTTGTTTCTGCATCCGAACCATCAATTCGTAGCCGTCCACCCCATCGGGAAAGCCGGGGAAATTTTCCACGACGCTCGTGGTCGTGAGCAGGCCGCCGGGCTGTCTGCCGGTGAGTACGAACGGCTGCAAATTAGCGCGCGCGGTGTAAAGCGCCGCCGTCCAGCCCGCGCAGCCCGAACCAATGATGACGATTTTTTCCATAAGCGGGCGAAAGTTAGACGGCGGCGGCAAAACTTGCAAGCGTGCTCAACATGCTCAACCGCCACTGATTCCCAAATTTGGAAAAAGGGTTTGCGACGGCAAATGAATTCAGAGGCGGCCTTGGGAAAGTCCTGTAAGAAGATCAGGAATTTCTTCGCATTGGCGCATCCGTCCTCACGCGCGCTTACGATGGAAATACTCGCGGCAACGCAGTCCGCTTGATATTCAACCAGTGGGAACCTCGGTGAATTCATTTTCAAGCTGGAAACACCCCGACGTTGAGTTGTCTTTTGTTCCAACCGGTTTCAAGGCAAATTAAGCTGCGGCTTTTTTCAGAAAGCCGCTGCGAACCCCACTGGGCCGCACGCGGCCGCACTTTGACAAGCGCCTGACTCTTTGAGCCACGCTGACGCGTTGCCAGCAAAGAGTCGAACGAAGCCACATCATGGGTGATGCAGACGGTAGAAGCCCGTTGGGCCGGACAACACAGCCGGGACAACATACTGATCGCCAATCTGAATCGGAGGATCGGACACAGGCATCCATGTCGCTGAAACCAAACTGGGCGACGTTTCCAGGAAAAAACCCGGGCTTGATACCGGCCAGAAGAAAAGCAGCAAATTGCCTGAAAGCGCCATTTGCAGCGTGGGGTTGAGCGCAGGAAACACTACAAGCATATTGTCCACTGCGAAATGCGTGCCACCGCCAGAATAGCCCGGATGAGCCGTGCCGCCGGAAGAAATAAAAACGACCTCGGTTATTCCAGCGTACCCGAAGTTGATTAAAGTGGGGCTGGTGGCATTCAAGAAGTAGGTATTGTCATAAACCAACGCAGTGCCGATGTATCCCTTTGCCTCCACCTGTAAATTGTCGTACCAAACTGCCGTCAAGTAGGCTGAAATCAAATTGAATGGGATCGAGTTGGAAATGCTGGCCGGACTTCCGTAAGCATTGTAAGCGATGTTGCTAATCGAGACCACTCCTGCGTTGTAACCGCTCGGTCCGGCATACGTGACCCCATTCATGTAATAAAAATTGCTCCAACTCAGATTGTGGTACCCAACCGGGACTAGCAACCCGCTGGACAGGCTCGGCAGTTCGTCAAAAGTTATCAAGCCCGCAATTACCGGAAACACGGTCAGCACTGCGTTCGAACTAAGGACCGTCCCATAGGCATTACTGACCAGGCAACTGAACTGGCTGCCAGAATCGGATAGTTGAACGTTGTTGGTAGAGTAGCTCGTACCGTTGGCGCCGGAAATGAGCATATTGTTGCGCATCCAAAAGCAGCTCAATGGCGCAGTACCAGTCGCAGTCACGCTGAAAGTCGCGCTGCCTCCGACCGGAACCGTCTGGTTGGCCGGTTGGGTTACAATGGCTGCGGCGCTGGGGCCGAGGTTGGTTGGAGTTACGCTGATGTCGTCCAGGCCGAGATAGCTGGGGTCCTGCCGGAACCCGAATTGCAGGGTGCTGCTGGCGCTGGTGGCTGTGACCACAAATTGCAGATTGGTCCAGCCGAAGGGAGCCATGTTAAGGCCATCGAAAAGGGTGTTTCCGTTCCAAGTAACCTGGAATTCATTGGGCGTCGCTCCAAGGTTGTCCAGCCAGAGGGAAACCAGATAATTCAAGCCGGTGGTGGTGACGAGTGTTTGGGAAAGATAGCCCAGCGAGCCAACCGGCCCCAAGGCGGCGCCGTAGGCGCCGGAATGAACATAAGCGGGACTGGTCAAGACGGACGCACCCAACATATTTCCACCCCAGCTGGTGAGGTTGCCAGCCTCGAAGCCGCCATTCTGGACGAGGTTGGGATTGATGGTGAGGGTTGCCACCTGGCTGGTGGCCGAACCCAGTGAATTGGTCACCACCACATTATAATTACCGGCCTGGCTGGCCGTGACACCGACCAAGGTCAAAGTCAGATTGGTCCCACTGAGTATGTTGCTTGAGTTGTTAAACCGCCACTGATAGGACAGTGGTGCCAGCCCGGTAACTCCCACCGTAAATGTCGCCGTGTTTCCGAGTGACACCGTCTGGTTGGTGGGCTGGCTGGTAATAATAGGCGGCCCAAGGATGTTCAGAGCGAAGGTGCGCCCGATTCCAACCGAATCACTCAGGTTGGTGAACCAGACCGTCGCGCTATAGGTGCCGACCACCAGATTGCTGGCAACCGAATTGAGGCTTGCCGTCACCGTGGCGGACGCTCCACCCGGCGTCAGCGTGCCGCCACTGGGGAAGACGTTCAGCCAAAGCGACGTGTTGACCATAGACCAGGTCAAAGAACTGGTCCCCGCATTGGTTAAGGTCAGGCTTTGAGATGTGATGGTAAAGGGGCCCCCGGCGCCGCCGCTGGATGAAAAGCCGGCAAAAGGCGTTATGGACAAGGCATCAGGAACCGCCAAGGCGTTGATCAAGTTTTGCCCGGCAGGAGTGCCCCAACCAGCGCAAAGATCGTAGCCAGGAATGGCGAAGTAGAGGTTTGAGCTGCCAGAATTCGTGTTGTTACCAGTCACGGTGTCGTGAAAATAGTTGGTGTAATTCGGAGTCTGGGCTAGTGCATAAACAGCCGAATTGATGAAACCGACGGTTGGCTTACCAGAGGCAACAGCCTGTTGGTTGACCAAAGCCATAAACCCCGCCCATAACGGCGCGGCACAACTGGTTCCGCCCATGCCCACATAATCCTCACCATCGGCCCGGACATAAACGTTATCCGCCGTCAAGGCCACATCCGGAACATTCCGCATGGTCGCCGAGCCCATGTTCGTTGTCATATTGATGCCCTGTTGGTATGTTGGGATGGCAAAATTGAAGCTGACACCTCCACCACTCCCGATGCCAGATCCCCATTGCCAGACGGTTTCAGACACATAGGATCCGCCGGGACCAGTTGTTGTTAATGTAGTTCCCCCCACGGTTGTGATATATGGATTGTCCGCCGTCTGGAAAGTGCCTGAGTAATAAGCATCCTCGTCGCCAGATGCCTGGAAAAATGACTGCCCCTGCGCCGCATACTCCTGATAGATTTGGCTGGGGACAGGCGTGGTGACGATGCGATCGATGACCCAGGAAGAGGAGATTTGCATGGCTTGATTGTCCGTCGCCATCTGGTTCAAAATGTCATAGGCACCAACCGAAGTAAGGGGCGCCTCATAGACCATCACCCGCGAAAGCCCCGGCGCCATAGCCACCGCCATCTCGATGTCCAGTGAGACCTCGACCACCGCATCCGAATCGACTGGAATACCGTTGAACCCGCCGAGCAGCACATTGGTCAAGATCACGTTTGGCAGTCCGGCCAGAGTTTCATAGTAAGTAATGTCGCTGCTATAGTAGCCATCCATTTCAAAAAGCGCGACGGTTTGGCCGGAGCCGTTAAGCGCCACGCCCGGAACGTAGGCCTTGCGAAAATCATTCCCCATGTAGTTGCCACTCGGTCCGGAACCGGTATTGGCAGCAACCCCGCCCTGCTGGTCCGCCGATCTCATTTTGAACGCCGGATGCGGCAGCTCATAATTATCCAAGCCGATGATATACAACACCGGCACCGCGAGATCCACCGATGGGTCAACATCCGGCGCATAGAATGAACGGGGCTCCTTTGGATGCGGATAAGCCCGCATCATAATATGGAAGGTTTTCTCAATGTCCGCCACCGCTCCACTGACATCCAACATCGTGCGGTTGGGATGCGTGCCGGTCACCGACAGCCCGCTCGCCTTCGCAAAGGCGATGACCGCCTGATAATCGCCTTCGGTCGGACCGAACATTTTAGCGAACTGTTCCGGCGTTAAATAATGATGATAGTTTGGACTGGCCGGATCGTATATTTGCTGAAGCTGGTTGGTAAGTTCTTCCTCATTGCGCAAGGGAAGACAAATGGCCAGATGCAGTTCATTCTTTGCCGGCAGCCGGCCGGTGGCGATCAAACGCGACACCGCTTCCGGCACAAGACCGTGCAGTTGTTGGACGGCTCCCGCCGCAGCCTGCGCCGCCAACGCCAGGACAACAACCAGCATCCCCAGGTTTATCCGCAAAAAGATTCCAAGCGCATTTCCAACGAAATGGTGTGGTCTTATTTTCATAGTTCTCATGGGGTTTGCTTTTTGATGTTTTAGTTGAGGATTTTTACAAGGTTGCTCTTGAAAAGCCGAATTCTTTGCGGATGCCGGCGCCCGCCTTCTCCGTGTGGAAGACAGAAACCTTACTAAGGAATGGATAAAACATCTCCTTGAAGGATTTTGAGAAGATGAGACTGGTTCTCCAACTCCTGACAACAACCCTAATTGTTGCAATCTCCCGGCCATATCCAGCTGGTATTTTTGATTTGTTGCCAACGCCCTCTGCCACCAGTCAGCCATAAAAATACCGTTGCTGCTTTTTACAGGAATGACCGGGCTTGTAAAATAGTTTTTGTATTTAAGTTAAGTTAACATTGTTTATCCAATATATAATCAGAAAGGATAAAAGGACTGCCCAGTCAGCGATCTGCATTCACTGGCGGGAATTCCCGCGTTTTCGGGAAAGCCGGGCGGGCAAATGCCGCGGATGCAGTTCGACGACACGTTTTGCATTTGCCGTCCGGGCCATTTGCAGTTTTACTGGCGCGAATGAAGCGCTCCCTTATCAGCCAGCCAGCCAGATTCCTGGCATGTTTATTCTGTTTGAGCGCGCAACTCATCTGCCATGCGCAATCCCCGCCCACTAATCTTTGGGTGCTCCGAATGTCGAGTAATTTTGCCGATTCGTCACCGGCCATCGCAGCCGATGGAACGATTTATCAAGCCAGCTTTGATGGCAAAATGCGGGCGGTTACACCCCAAGGCCAGGTGGCGTGGACTCTCAAGATCACTTCTGAAATCAAATCGTCCCCGGCGGTTGCCGATGACGGAACGCTCTATTTCGGCGCGCGCGACCGAAAATTTTACGCCGTCACCCCGCATGGCAGGCTCAAATGGGCTTTCCAGACGGATGCGTGGGTGGATTCGTCACCAGCGATTGGCATGGACGGGACGATTTATTTCGGCTCATGGGACACAAACTTTTATGCACTGAACCCCGACGGCTCGAAGAAATGGGTTTTTCCCGCGGGCAACATCATTGTTTCATCGCCAGCCATCTCGGCGGACGGAACAATTTACTTCGGTTCACACGACAAGAAGTTTTACGCGCTGCGACCGGATGGAAAACTCTTGTGGTCGTTCGCTACGGGCGCGCCAATCATCTCTTCGCCGGCAATCAATTCGAACGGTGTCATTTATTTCACTTCGACCGATGGCAATCTTTATGCGCTGCGGCCGGATGGTTCGGAACTTTGGCGGCTGCATACCAGTGGCATGACCGAGTCCTCGCCGGTGATTGATGAATTCGGCAACATTTATTTATCGGTGAATCAAGACGGTGTTTGCGTTGGCAGCGACGGGAAGGAACGATGGAGGTTCGGCACCTCGTGTTTGGTGGATGCGTCTCCAGCCGTCGCCGCAAATGGTCTGATTTATTTCTCCTCGCCGTGGGTTAAACTCTGCGCCATCCAGTCAGATCAATCCGTGGCATGGCACATTGACACGACCGTGAACATTGTCGCTTCGCCAACGATTGGCAGCGACGGGACCATTCTGGTCTGCGACGGCGTCTTTCTTCGCGCCATCAACTCGACCAATGGTCTGGCGCCGCCGGCAAAAAGTTCGTGGCCGATGTTCCGCGCAAATGCCCGACACACCGGCCGGGTGCAAAGCGTGAATTGAACGGGTTTGAAATTTTACAGCCGTTCGCGCCCGCTGAAGCCGGTGTCAAGATCGTGCCAGAATTCGATCTCCTCCTCGTCCTGTTCCCAGCAGAGGAAAACCTCCTTGCCATCCATGATGGCGGGAAAATCAATCAGGCCGCGCTCCAAATCCTTGATGAAAATCCGGCGGCGTTGAAACTCGGCGAGAACTTCCTGCATGTCCGCCAGCGCGCGAATCCAGTTGTTCACGGTATCGCCGCCAACATCGTGTCCCTGCTCCGTCAGGCCGCTCAGCCGCTTGTCGTAACGGTTTAGATCCTTCCGCAGCCGGTTGAGCAGTTCCAACCACTTGCGGACTTGCGGCAACAACGCGTTTGCCTCGTCGCGGGTGTAATGTTTGTCAAAACGATGTTCCATCGGCAAAACTTGTGATTACTGGAAAATAAATACCGTTCGCGACGGCCCCGTGAGGCAACCGCGCGAACGGATGAATCCTGCGCCGGCAGATTACTTCTGCCAAGTGCGCTTCTTGTGACGATTCAAGCGCAACTTCTTGCGACGTTTGTGCTTGTTAATTTTGGCCTTGCGGCGCTTTTTCAGTGAACCCATGCATTAATGAAGTAGTGGAGTTGGCGAGTAATGCAATCCAATTTTTCAAAAAAATTGTTGTTCCACCTTCGTTCCGACTTGAAATCATTGCCGCGGCCGGCTTAACCGCAGATCCGCCCGGCGCCTCACAGCGGCGATGTCCCCGCCCGGATTGGACAATCATTGGTTTTGTTTCGCCCGGTAGAATGCGCTGGCGGTCGTTTTGGCAGACGGGTCGGTCAGAAGCAGGATCCCCACGTTGTTGGTCAACGCCAGAAATGGCGTCCAGTTCAGGAGGTTGGTAGATCTCTCGATGAAATAACGGCCACCAGTTTCGGAGTTAAACTGGAATTGATAATTATATGCACCGTCAATTCCCGATGACGTCAGTTTCGGCGGCGGATAAACGATCCCGGCCAGGTCCTCCGAAAAATCCGGCAGCGGAAGCGCAAGGCTGCCGTTGGTCGCGGTGGCTTCCGTCATTCCGATGAAAGCCGCACTGGCCGGATCATACCATTCGGCAAAAAAGTTTCCCGCCGGCCAGTTGGTCATGATCACCATTTGGCCGTGTTGCAAGGGCAACGCCGCGTTGGTCGCGCCAGCCGGAAAAATGGCGTCAGGTGAAACCACGTAAACCAATGATTCATGCGGACCGCGCAGACCGATGGCCTCGGGTGAAGGCTGCCAGTTGGTGGCATAGGTCGCTGGCAGAACCTGATGCAACTCCACCCAATCGAGGAAGAACCAGTCGCCGCCCGTGTTGGTGATGGTGATGATGTGTTTGCCAGCGGGCAGATTAACCGAAATGTTTGTGTTGTATTCCTCGTTCACGTTGTAAGTGCCGTCGAGGTTCGGGAGGTTGGTGCTGAAAAGCTGGACGCTGTCCGCGAGTACGACCAGGGTCGAGGCGTCCGACACAGAATTCAGGTGCATCACCAACTGCGCGTTGTTGGTGAACCACGCGCTCAATTGGAACGGCGTCTTCAAATCCGAATGCCAGATGCCATGAACGAAACCATTGAGCGCAATGGCGGAATAGCCCGCGGCGGAGGCATTCGGAACCGCCAACTGGCCGGAAGACATGCCGCCCCAGACATCGCTGAGCGGGAGCTGTACGTTAAACGGCTGGCCGCCCGGTATCAGATCACCCACCGTTGATGGTGGCGAGCCCGAAGTTGGAAAATCAATATTTGTCCACGTACCGTGTCCCCATCCGGTACGATTCAAAATGGCGCCGAGCGCCGGATAAACCGGATAATCATTTTCACTGTGAATGTTTTCATACCACCACGACATGGCAGTGCCGGCCGATCCGCCAACCGCCCCACCCCACAAGCCCTGACGGAAACCGCGCAGATAAAGGTCATTTGTGCGGTTCCAAGACAGGGCGCTGGTGCCATACTCTTCAATAAGCGCCGGTTTGTCATAATGCTGGTGAAACGACTGCGCCACGGCGTTCAACCGTGCCGCTGGAAAGGGTTCGCCATAGCAGTGGTAATTGGCGAAATCGAGTTGCGGCAAAGTCCAGATTTCCGGGCGGTCGCTGCCGCCGGTCAGGCTGGTTGTCACCAGATGACCGAACGCATCGTTGGTGTGCATCCAGTCGCCCATCAGCCCGTGCCAGACCGGCACGTTGGTCGGGGTCAGCCAGGCGTATTCGTTGTCAATTTCGCTGAAGAACTCCCAGGCCATCAGGCTGGTGCTGTAACCATAGCGGGCGATCAGATAACGCAACCGCTTCTGGAAAATCGTCCGGGCAACGGTGTTGGTGAAAAAGGCGTCTTGATTAACGCATGGTCCGCCGTTGGCGCTATTGTAGGGATTGCTTTGCCAGTAATTGTCGGCCCCCCAAATATCCGGAACCGGCTGGAGCATCAAATGAAATTCCAGACATAGCAGGAGCCGGATATTGCGCTGTTCGGCCTGTTGAAAGACGTAATCCAGTTGCCAGGCGTGGTCCAGCCGATAATGGTTCAGCGAGGTGGAATCGGTTTCCAAGCCAAATGCCCAGGGAACAATCAGGACGCGACCAAAGTTCATGCCCGCCGTCTGCATCGCTGAAAACCAATCGTCGTAATCGTACGTGCCGCGACCGCCGGGCCAGCCGACGTTCATGCCGATAAGCCGCAACGCCTGCCCGTCACTTGTTTCAAAATATTCTTTGTTGGCCGCCACCCGCGCGTATCCGAAACCAGCCGGTGGAGCCCCGGCCGGTACGGTGAAATTCGTGACCACCGGCGAACCATAGAATTGATTGTTCGTCTGAATGACGAGGCTGACCGTGTAAGTGCCTGACTCAGGCGGCATGAAACGCAGCCGCCATTGCGGCGACCCGACCGGAGTGTCGTTTTCGTATCCGCCCGAGAGTGAACGCTGGTAGTTCTGATACCAAAATGCCGGAACGGTCATGGTTTTGCCTGATGGCAGCGTGAACGTCGCGTCCAGCCGAATTACCGCCGGGTCGAACGGATTTGTGGCCGCTGGCACATTGGTGATGCTGAATTCAAGCCGCTGCCAGAGCTGGGCTGAAGTAAGCTGGATGAACTGCGGAACAGCTTGCGCCGGTGAAACAAAATCAAGCAGGCAACCCGCAATGAGAAGGAGGCCAAACGACGCTTTCAGCTTCACACCTGAAGCTTATCTCAATTTACCGCAAAATACAATTAGTAAACCACCTTGTTCAGCGGATATTCGATGATGCCTTCCGCGCCGGCGGCTTTGAGTTGCGGAATCAATTCGCGCACGATGTGCTCGTCAATGATCGTTTCCACGGCCACCCAGCCCTTCAGACTCAGATTGGAAATGGTCGGATTGCGCAGTGCCGGCAGATTCTTGAGCAGGCTTTTGACATTTTTCTCGGCGATGTTCATTTTCAAGCCCACTTTCGATTCGGCATCCAGCGCGCCCTTGAGCAGCAGCGAGAGTGTCTCGATTTTTTTCCGCTTCCAGGAATCCTTCCACGCAGTGTGATTGGCAATGAGCCGCGGCGTGGAACTGAGCAGTTCATCCACGATGCGCAGCTTGTTGGCGCGCAGGGAGGAGCCCGTCTCGGTTACTTCCACAATCGCGTCCACCAATTCGTGCGCCTTCACCTCGGTTGCGCCCCAGGAAAATTCCACCTCCGCCGTCACGCCGTTTTTCTTCAGGTAGGCCCGTGTCAAATTGACGACCTCGGTGGCGATGCGTTTGCCCTCCAGGTCCTTCACCGATTTCACCGGCGAATTCTCCGGCACACACAGCACCCAGCGGGCAGGGCGGCGTGAAACCTTGCTAAACAAAAACTCGCCCACCTCGTGGACCTTCGAGCCGTTCTCGATAATCCAATCGTAGCCGGTGATGCCACAATCGAGATAACCGTGCTCGACGTAACGGCTGATTTCCTGCGCGCGAATCAGTCGGATTTCCAGTTCGTCATCATCCACGTATGGAATGTAGGAACGGCTGCTGACCTGGATGTTAAAACCGGCCTTGGCCATCTTTTCAATGGTGGCTTCCTGCAAACTGCCTTTGGGCAGCCCGAAACGTAATTTATTGCTCATTTTTATTTTTCCTAAAACCGTTCTCTGCGCGCGTACACCAATGCCATTTCGACTATTACTTTGCCGCATGGCCGGAATAATTTGCCAAGTTCGGAGTGGAAACGCCAACTTTTTCATCCAGGTCAACGACGTGTGGCTTAACCAGGCACTCTCAAGGTAGGGCGTCGCTGCCGCGACGCCCAAACTTCTGCAAAAACGAGCGAAACGATGTTTTGGCTTGCCCATCACCAGAACCTCTCCGATTGCCAGCACTGCGATCAAGGCAAAGCGGCAGCTTTGCCCTGCCAGATTGGGGACAGTTCCAAATTCCGTCTCAACGCACCTTTTCCCAATCGCGCACTTTGCCGGGAACAATCCGGAACAGCGGATGCGGTGCGGGAATTTTTACCAACAAAAGATCGCGATACCTTTTTACGTCGCGCCTTTTTAATTTCCGTTTCAGGTGCCGCCATTCGTAAAGTAGCTGTCCGCGCGTCTCAGCAAGTTTTCCGCGAACCCGCCGCGTGCCGATTTTGGACGCGTCAAATTTATAGCCGCGCCGGACGGCTTCCTCATGTACCGCCGCCAGATAACCCGCCATCGCAGCGGGCGGATGGGCGAGTCGGGAAAAGCGGCGCAATTGCGGATGATGCTTGTATCCGCGCGTCGCGCCGCGCAAAACCTTTTGCGCCAGCAACGCCTCGCGCCAGAGCGCCACCAACCCCCGGGCGTCCAGATATTTCGGATGTAGCGTCCACAAGCGCATGGGGAATTTTAGGCCACAGTGATTTGGAAGTCGCGGCTGAAGTGGATCCGAAGCTTATGCCGAAGTTGTAGTGTCGAGCCTGCGGCTCGAACAAATCGGCGCGCAGCGCCGACTCTACACCATCCGAAATCACTTCAAACGTTTTGTCAAATGTGGCATCTAATCCCTGTGCGACGCATCGGAACCATTCTGGCAGGCTGGATTTGCCTCGCGGCCATCACCGCGCACGCCGCCCACACCCAAGTGCGGCTGATTTTGTCCGCCGACATCGCGAAACCCGGCGACACCGTACTGGCCGGGGTGGATTTGAAAATGGAGCCGGGCTGGCACACGTATTGGAAAAATCCCGGCGAGGCCGGCATCGCCACCAAAATCGAGTGGCAATTCCCGCCCGGCATCACCGCCGGCGAAATCCAATGGCCGCTCCCGGTACAGATTCCCCCCGCCGAAGTCACCACGTACGGTTACAGCGGTGAGGTCGTCCTGCTCGTACCACTCAAGCTTGCTGCTGATTTGAAACCCGGCCCGCTCGATTTGAAGGCCAAGGTCTCGTGGCTCGAATGCAAGGAGGCGTGCGTCCCCGGCAGCGGCGACGTTGAGGCCACCCTCAACATCGGCACCGAAACCAAACCTTCCGCCGACGCCACGACGATTGAATCATGGCAAAACAAGGTTCCCACACCCTTTGCCGGTCAGTATACCGGTCTGCATGCCTTCGCTTGGTGGGAAAAACCCACGAACAGTGACGCGCGGCCACTGATTATCGAAGGAATACTGGACAGCACCGTGACGTTGCTGATTGATCGAACTGATTTCTTTCCCTACGCCAGCGATGACTTTGAAGTTCAGGCTGCGACTGAAAACATCGTTACCACTCCCAACAAAATTAGTTTTAGGAAGTTCGTAAAAAAATATTCCGGCAACTGGCCCAAGGAAATCAGCGGTGTGATTGTCTTGGAATGCGGCAACAGACGATTCGGCCTCGAGGTCAAATTGCCAATAGCCGACAAGGCTCCAGCCGGTGAAACGATCTCCGTACAAACGCCGTCGGAAAGTAGCGCAGGCGAGACGCCTGCGCTACTTTCACAACCGCTATGGCGAATGCTGCTCTACGCCTTTATCGGCGGGCTGATTTTGAACATCATGCCGTGCGTGCTGCCGGTCATCGCGCTGAAAATCCTCGGCTTCGTCAGCGAATCCAGAAGCGACCCGCGCCACGTCCGCAAACTCGGGCTCGTCTATGCGCTCGGCGTGTTGGTGTCGTTCCTCGCCCTCGCCGCCGTCGTCATTGGCGTCAAGGCCGCCGGACACCGGGCCGGCTGGGGCATGCAATTTGGCAGCCCGGTTTTTGTGGTCTGCCTCACCACGCTGGTCATGCTCGTGGCGTTGAATCTTTTTGGCGTGTTTGAAGTCAATCTCGGCGGACGCGCGCTCGACGCGGCGGGCGGACTGGCATCAAGGCATGGCGCGGCGGGCGCATTTTTCAACGGCGGGCTGGCCACGGTTCTGGCCACACCCTGCACCGCGCCATTCTTGAGCATCGCGCTCGGTTTCGCCTTCGCCCAAAAAGCGCCGGTGATTGTGTTGATGTTTCTCGCCGTCGGCGTGGGACTCGCTTCGCCGTATGTCGTGCTGAGCTGGAATCCGGCATGGCTGAAATTGCTGCCCAAGCCCGGCGCGTGGATGGTAAAATTCAAAATCGCGATGGGTTTTCCCATGCTGGCGACCGCCGTGTGGTTGTTCAACCTCGCCTCCGGCAGCTACGGCAAATCGGTTTTATGGCTCGGCGTTTTTCTTGTGCTTGTCGCGTTCGCCGCGTGGATTTTCGGCGAGTTCGTCCAGCGCGGTCGTAGCCGCAAAGGTGTCGCGCTTGCCATCGTCTTGATTTTGCTGATTGGCGGTTACGCCTTTGCGCTCGAAAACCAACTGAACTGGCGCGCGCCCATCACCGCGCCGGACGCAACCGGCTCGCTTAAAGAATCTCCGGACGGCATCGCCTGGCAGCGCTGGAGTCCGGAAGCCGTGGCGAAAGCGCGCGGCGATGGCCGCCCGGTCATCGTGGATTTCACCGCCGACTGGTGTCTCACCTGTCAGGTCAACAAAAAGACCAGCATCGAAATTCCGTCCGTGCGTACGAAGCTGAAGGAGAGCAATACCGTCGCCTTGCTTGGTGATTATACGAGATTCCCCGAAAACATTACGGCGGAACTGAACCGCTTTGGCCGCGCCGGCGTGCCACTCGTCCTAGTTTATCCCAAAAACCCCGATGCAAATCCAATCGTGTTGCCGGAAATTCTGACACCAGGCATCGTGCTGGACGCGCTGGATCGCACCGCACATTTAACCCCATAGCAGCCGACGTAAGAAGGCTCTGACTTTTCGGAACTCTCAACCATCAACCTGATTAGAGCCTCGTTACCTCGTCTCCTACTGGAACCAGTCATAGAACTTCCCGTTGATGTTTTGAACGGAATAGCTACATTTGTGTCTCTTAACTAAACAATTAACGATTCTGAAATTATGAAAAGAGTATTTGTATTCTTGACAGCTATGGCGCTGGCAGCGAACGCGCTGGCCGTTGAAACCGGCAAGCCCGCGCCGGATTTCTCAGCCACGGACATCAATGGCAAGACAGTCAAGCTCAGCGATTACAAGGGCAAGATTGTCGTGCTGGAATCTTACAATTCCGACTGCCCGTTTTGCAACAATCAGTACCAGACCGGCGCGATGCAGGAGTTGGAAAAGGACATGGCCAGCAAGGGTGTCGTCTGGCTCGTCGTCAATTCTGTCAACCCCAACAATGCCAGCCATCGCACACCCGATCAGGCCAAACAGGAAATCGCCGACAAGAAAATCGTTGCGACGGCTTGGATTGATGACAGCTCCGGTGCGGTTGGGCATCTCTACAACATGAAAACCACGCCGGACATGTATGTGATTGATAAGAACGGCGTGCTGGTTTACCAGGGCGCCATTGACGACAAACCGGATCCGATGCACGATCCCAAAACGGCGCGCAATTATGTCCGCGAAACTGTGGACGCACTAATTGCCGGCAAGTCCGTGCCCGTGACAGAAACCAAGCCATACGGTTGCGGTGTCAAATACGCGGATTAAGAGCCGGATTCGGCGCAAAGCGGTTTTGCCATTTTACGTGTTCGAAGAACTCGGCGGCCACGATGTAACCGGCACAATCCGCCGCGCCGCAGCGGCAGGGATGCTCCCGATAATCCTCCAGATCGTAACCGTAATTGAACGTGATTTCCTCCCCAGCCCGGATGCCACGTAGCGCCACATTCCAGATGCGTCCGCCGTCCGGTACCGCCTCGCAATTTGGGTCGCAACTGTGATTCAGGAATCGCGCCGGATTCCACGACACGTTGCCGTCGAGGTCTGACTCATCATCCAGTGAGAAAATATATTCGTTGGCCGATTCGCACCGGCGCAATGATTCGGCCTTGGTGATCTTTTCGCCGACGTATTCAATGACGCGCGTGCCGGCGACGATGTCCACCTTCGCAAATCCACCGGTGCCGTGAATGGCGGATGGGCAAAAATATATCAACGCCGTTTCCATTCCTTCTTCGGTGGCTCCGGCAGGCCCTGCGCCCGATAAGCCGTGCGGAAATGGACCTTGGCGATTTTTGACAGGTTTTCCACGCCCTGCTCCGTCACAAATTTCTTCGCCGCCTCGTCCACCGCCGTCGAAGCGCCTTTTGGCAGTTCCACGTTGAATTGTTTCTCCAGCTTCGCCAGACCTTTCACAAATCCGTCCCGCGCCAGAATGGAAGCCGCCGCCACCGCCAGGTCTTCTTCCGCCCGATGGCGCTGCACCAGTTCGATTTCCCGGCCCAGCGACATCAGCGCCTTCGCCACCACGTCCTTGCTCGACGCAAACTGGTCGCTGATGGCCTTGACCGGCGCGGGGTTCATCTGGTGTCGCAATCCCATCAGGTTTTCAATCACGCGCGCGTGGCCCCATGCCAGGATCGTGTTCACGCTTTTCATTTTGGCGTAAAGCCGGTTGTAAGCCTCGTTGCCAATCGTGACGGTGTTCACCACGCAACCCGGTGTTTTGCGGATCAGTTCCGCGAGATCGGAAATTTTCTTGTCGCTGGAAATATTCTTGGAATCGCGGATGCCGGCATCCTTCCACGCCTTGACGACGTTTTCGTTGATGTACGCGCCGGCGATGCACAGCGGCCCGAAGAAATCACCCTTGCCGCTTTCGTCCACGCCGATGCGCGGCAGCAGCAAATCGGGATTCAGGACCGTCTCGTAACCCAGCCGCGCCTGTTTCAAGACTTCCGGTTCCAGAACGAACTCAATAAATTCCTGGGTGCCCTTCCCCTGCAACACCAGTTTGCCGCTTTCATAAAACACCACGTTGATTTTGTCCTTTTCGCCGGCAAATCGCGCATACGGCACCGCGCGGAACTTGAAGCCGCGCGAACTCAGGGCGGTTTCGAGCGCCGACGCCTGTTCGTCGGTGAGCTTGCCCGTATAGGAAGTGAGTGGTTTCACGGGAAAACAAATAGCCGCAAAAAGGCGCAAAAGACACAAAAAGTTTTGCCCTCCCATGCCTGAAACTTTGCCAAAGGGTTTAAATTTCTTAACGCAGAGGACTCGGAGATTCGCAGAGAATGACTTCTCTGCGTTACTTCGCAGCCTTTGCGCACTCTGCGTTAAAGTTTATTCCATCCGGTTGCGGCTCGCCGTACAGAGGATTTCGTGGTTTCATCCGAACGATGGCTGCGGCGAATTTAAAACAACAAAAGCTGGTTTCAGCCCTGCTCGATTGGTTTTCCACCAACGCGCGCGACCTGCCGTGGCGTCGCACCCGCGATCCCTATGCCATCTGGGTCTCCGAAATCATGCTTCAGCAAACCCAGGTCAAAACCGTGATTCCGTATTGGAACCGCTGGATGAACGAATTGCCGACCATCAAGGCGGCGGCAGAAGCGCGTTCGGCAAAGATCCACAAACTTTGGGAAGGCCTCGGCTACTACACCCGCGCCCGCAACCTGCAAAAGGCCGCGAAGGAAATTATCGCGCAACACGCGGTAATATCAAAACCATGTAGGAGACGAGGTAACGAGTCTCAAACGGAAAAGGAATTAGAGACTCCTCACGTCGTCTCCTACAAGTTCCCGGATAATTTTGACAACGTGCTCGCGTTGCCCGGCGTCGGTCGTTACACCGCCGGCGCGATTTGCAGCATCGCCTTCAACCAGCCGACGCCGATTCTCGACGGTAATGTCATTCGCGTCCTGACGCGGGTGTTTGGCATCGGGGGAAACCCTCGCGAAAAGAAAACCAACGCGCAACTTTGGCGATTGGCGGAGGATCTGGTGGTTCACGCCGCATCATCACCATCCATTTGTAGGAGACGACGTAAGGAGTCTCATTCTACTTCCATTTCAAGTCATAGACTCCTCACGTCGTCTCCTACATGTGCAAACTTGAACCAATCCCTCATGGAACTCGGCGCGCTGGTTTGCGCGCCGCGAAATCCACAGTGCGAAATCTGCCCGGTAAAAAAACTCTGCGTCGCGTTTCGCGAAGACCGAGTCGTGGAATTACCGAATCTGGGCAAACGCGAAGCCGCCACCGCGCGACGTTTCGCAGCTTTTGTGGTTGAGAGAAACGGATGTTTCCTGGTCCGCCAGCGGCCCGCCGGGGTTGTAAACGCGCACCTGTGGGAATTTCCAAATGCGGAAATCCATCCAAGCTCAAGTAACAGCGGACATCAGTCCGCTCATTATTCCTGCAAGAATGGTCAGAGCCGACTGACGTCGGCTGCTACGGTTCAAAAGCACGATTGGGAAATTATCCACGCAGCCAAAAGTCTCGGAATTGAACCGGCAACTCTTCACCCGCTTTGCACGGTGAAGCATTCCATCACCCGTTACCGCATCACGCTGGAAGTATTTCGCGTTTCTTTCGGAGGGACGAGTTATACGAGTCCCCATCCAAAACGAGCAATGTCAGGGACTCGCAGAACTCGCCCCTCCGAAACGGGAATTTGGCTGACGCCCGTCCAGCTTCGCAAGCTCGCCTTCACCGCCGCGTACCGAAGAATTCTCCGGAGACTGCAAACGCATCCTCAATAAAAACTCGCCAGCGCGCCCGGCAATTGTATTTTGTTAGCGTGATTTATTTCGACCATAACGCCACGGCGCCGGTCATTCGCGAGGCGCGCGATGCCTGGCTCGACGCGACGGAAACCGTCACCGGCAATCCGTCCAGCCCGCATCGCATCGGCGAGCGCGCGAATGCCGCGCTGCGTGAGGCGCGCGAAAAACTCGCCGCGTTTCTCGGCTGCCATCCCGCCGACATCGTCTGGACCAGCGGCGCCACCGAGGCGAACAACACCGTCATGCACCATTTTGCGCGGACGCTCGACGCCCGCGCCGAGGTCTGGGTTTCCGCCATCGAACATCCCTGCGTCCACGAGTCCGCCAAACATTATTTCGGCAAACGCGCGAAATTCATCCCCGTCACGCACGACGGCGTGATTGATCTGGACTGGCTCACGGCGGAACTGGCCGACACGCGCCCCGGGCTGGTCGGCGTGATGGCCGCGAACAACGAGACCGGCGTCGTCCAGCCCTGGCGCGAGATTCTGGCCATTTGCCGTCAATACAAGGTGCCGTTCTTCTCCGACGCCGTGCAATGGCTCGGCAAAATGCCCGCGAAGGAACTCGGTGAATGCGATTTTCTCAGCGGCGCGGCGCACAAATTCGGTGGGCCGCGCGGCATCGGTTTTTTGAAAACACCGGGCAAAAGCCACGTCACGCCGCTGCTCGTCGGCGGCAAACAGGAACAGGGCCGGCGCGCCGGAACGGAAAACGTGGCGACCATCCTTTCGATGCTCGCCGCGCTGGAGATTCGCGAAAAACAAATCGCGCGCGGCGAACACGTCCTGCGCGGCGTCTGGCGGGAGAATTTCGAGCGGCAGCTTTTGCACAAGCTTCCCGGCGCGACGATCGTGGGCGCGAAATCGCCGCACTTGTGGAACACGGTTTCGGCGTTGATGCCGGAAGGCGTCCAACTGCGCTGGCTGTCCAAGCTCGACAAGGCTGGCTTTGCGGTTTCCACCGGCTCGGCCTGCACGACCGGCAAGGAAGAGCCCTCGCACGTGCTGGCCGCGATGGGATTCAAGACGGCGGAAGCGCATCGCGTGCTGCGTTTCAGCAGCGGCTGGGAAACCAGCGAAACCGACTGGGACGCGCTGGCCGACGGCCTGGAGAAAGTCCACGCCGAACTGCATCACGCCAAGTCGTGAGACTGCCGAACCATTTTACCGCAGAGACGCAGAAACCGTAAAAAGTCGCGGGGAAAAGAATACTCTTTCTCCGCGCCTCTGCGTCTCTGCGGTGAATTTCCCCAAAAAAGAATTGCGCTGGCCGCCGACCGGCGGATTTGAGAAATGGCAATTTGAGCCGAAAACGGGGAAATCAGCCAAATTCGAGGGTTTTTGGGCATTTTCGGCTTGTCTGAAGTGCTCGGACAAGCGTCCGAGGAGCTCAGATGTGCGTCCGGGAAGCTCAGGCGCGCCTCCGGGAAGCTCGAGGGCGGGACGGAATTCCTCGAAGGCGCCTTCGGGAACCTCGACGGCGTTTTCCGGAAGCCCGGGCGCACGTCCGGAAAGCTCAGGCGTACGCCGGGGAGCTCAGCCGCGCCTCCGGGAAGCTCGAAGGCGTTTTCGGGGAGCTCGAACGGGTGTTCGGGAAGTTCGAACAGATGTTCGGGGAGTTCCGTCGGACGGTGCAGGATGTAAACACGCCAAAAAGCTTTGTATTTCTGCGTCTCTGCGTCTCTGCGGTGAATTTCCCAAAAAAAGAATTGCACTGGCCGCCGCCCGGCGGATAATCGCCATCAATCTTCCATTGGTTGGGGAAGTGAAACCGGCTCCGGCCTCGGCGACGCAGACATGAACGCAGCCTTTGCTGGCGCATGACCGGCAGGAAATTCAGTTTCAAACGTGTGCTGGACAGAAACTTAAATGCGAAACACACTCACAAACATGAAAATGGATAGGCGGCAACACAGACCGTCCATTATCTGTTAGACACACCACACGCCATGAAAATCCTACCGACATCCATCAAAGAGTGGTTTGGTTTTGTGTCGTTTGTGATAAAAGTGTGCATTGTGTTAGTTTGTCTAGCCGTCTGGATTTGGTGTTTTATCCTGAACTACTCAGGCTTATGGCCATATGAAGTTGTAAAAGCAATGAGAGGCACACTGACATATATTCTTGGCGGTTATCTTGCAGCTTGTGTTTGTTTGATTGTGATGGGTGTAGTTGAGCGATTTTGGCAGAGGCGAAAGCAGTCTGTTTGGGATTTTGTATTTGCGGGTTTGGCTTTATTTTGCTTGTGGTTGTTAGCACCATTAACTTGTGCTGTGAAGTAAGATATGACCATGTGGTCTAATATGAGGATAGACTGCAAATCCACCACCGGTTAACTTTCCGCGCCTCGTTTCCTTGAGGCGTTCAGACAGGCAAGGTCGCTCCCGTTTCAGGCCGGGTTGGTGATCATCCGCACGTCGCGCTGCGGGAAGGGAATCTGGACGTTGTTGGTGCGGAATTGATCAATGATGTCCTGGTAAATTTCCGTCTGCGCCGCGCCGTAATCACTCACGGCCGTCCACGGTTTGATGGCAATGTTGATGGATGAATCCGCCAGCATGGTCACGCCCACGGCGGGCGCGGGTTCCTTGAGCACGCGAGTGTTGCGGGCCAGCACATCCCGCACGATGATCAGGGCGTTGTTGAGGTTCGTGCCGTAGGCGACGCCCACCGACAAATCAAGCTGCCGGATGTGGCCGTAGTTGTGCAAAATTTCACCGACAATTTTCCGGTTGGGAATAATGACTTTCGACTGGTCGGCATGAAGCAGCGTGGTCGAGAAAAGTTCAATGTTGGTCACCTGCCCCTGCACGCCGGCAATTTCAATATATTCGCCGAAGCGGAAAGGCTTGGTGAAAATAATGGTAAACCCGGCCACCAGATTGCCGAGCACACCCTGCACGGCCAGACCAATACCAACACCAGCCACGCCCACACCAGCAATCAACGCCGTCACATCCATGCCTGCCGTGCCCAACGCAACGACCAGGGCCAGGGCGAAAATCAACAACCGCATAATACGTACCAGCAATGTGCGCATCGGCGGTTCCATCGCCTTGCGCTCCAGCCAGCGGTCCATCAGTTTGCCCATCCAACGCGCGACGATGAAACCGACCACCACCACGACCATCGCTGATATGAGCGCGCCGGCATGATCAACAACATATTGTCTAAAGTCCGCCTCCCAAACGTTGCCATTTGCGGTTCCACTAGTTGCGGCATTGATAGAATTACTCATTGATCACCTCAGGTTCATGGTTGGTTACTGGTCAATCGTTAAATCAATCCCGGGCACTTCGTCAACACTTGAATGGTTGACGCCAAATTTCTTTCTGCCACTCTGCCGCAACCGCATGACGAAAAAATCGCGCAACTGGGTCATGGTGCTCCTTTCCATTCCGTTGACAGCAATTCTCGCCGTAATCGGTCTGTTGTTTTTTGACGCCGTCCGGCCATTGCCGCCCCTCTCGCCCCTGCCCAATCCGAATGGCTACGATGATTTGGTGAAAGCCGGAGAAATGGCCGACAAGAATACCGGGAATTACACCGAAATGAAGCTGGTGGAACTGCGCGGGCTGGTGGCCAAAAACTCCGACGCGCTGCAAGCGGCGCGGGCCGGCCTGCAAGAGGATTGCGCCGTGCCGCTTCAGTTTTCGCAGAACTGGGGGAGTCGGCACCTTCCGGAATTGGCCGACTTCAAAAGGCTGGCCCAAGCGTTTGCGGTTGAAGGCAGAGTGGCAGAAATGGAAAATCGTCCGGGCGATGCCGTAAAATCCTATTTGGATGCAATTCGTCTGGGAAACAAGTCCGCCCGTGGAGGCATTTTGATAGACCAGCTGGTCGGCACAGCCATCGAAGCCATAGGAACGGCCGGCTTGCAAAAACTCGTTGACCAACTCGACGCAAAAACCTGCCGTGAAGCCGCCGCAACCCTGGAAACCCTCGATGCCCAAGGACAAACGTGGAAGGAAGTCATGCAACAGGAAGATGCATGGTCACGCCGAACATTCACCAGTCTGTCCTACAGGATTTACCGGCCGTTGCTGTCCAAAATGAGCGTGAAAGCCCGTCAAGCGGGCGAACGAAGATTCAACAAGGGACAAATAATGAAGCGTCGGTTGCTGGTTGACCTCGCCGCCCGCGCTTATGAACTGGAAAATGGCTGTTGCCCCGCAAGCGTGGCGGATTTGGTGCCGGATTATCTCAAGGCTGTTCCCAAAGACCCGGTCAACGGCAAAACGATGGTTTATTCCCCGCGATAACTTTGTCTTTGTAGGAGACGACGTAAGGAATCTTCGGCCCTTTCAGGGGGTGTCTCATCACCTCGACTCCTATGAAAATAATTCATTCCCCGCGATAAACCGCGCGAGCCGTGCAGGTTTCCGCCACGACGACTTCGGTCAGCAGCGGCAATTTCGGCTTCAGCTTTTTCCAGATCCACACGGCGATTGCCTCGCTGGTGGGATTCTCCAGGCCGGGAACCTGGTTCAGGTAATTGTGGTCAATCTTTTCCCAGACGGGCTTGAACGCCGCCGTAATGTCCGCGTAATCCATCAGCCAGCCGAGCTTTGCGTCGCACTCGCCCGCCACCACGACGTCCACCTTGAAGCTGTGGCCGTGCAATCGCCGGCACTTGTGCGCTTTCGGTAAACGCGGCAGCAAATGCGCCGCCTCGAATTGAAATGTTTTTCGTAATTCCATTTTCATAAAAAGTTCGGAGATGGGAGATTATAGTTGGAAGTTAGGAATCGAAATCCCAACTCCCATCTGCTATCTGCTATCTTCCATTTCCCAATCCGTCCACGTCACCATATCCCCCAGAACCGGACGACCGTCGTGCCGCCAGGTCAGCGGCGGGTTCTGCATCCGGCCCAGCGGGCATACGCGGGTCACACTCCAGCGCGCCAGTTGCTCCGCCAATTCGTGCGCTTTTCGTTGCGGCGCGGCGATGCCAACGGTCGAAACCTGGTCGCGCACGCTCTCGGCGTTTTGCAGCATCTCGTCCAAATTCTTCACGCCCTTCACATAAACGAACCGGTTGAGGCACGACAGTTGGAAACGCGGGTCGGCTTCGTAAATCACCGTCCAAGCCGTTGAATTCCGGCTGTGCCACATCAGCGTCTCCGCTCCCTCGACGTGAGCGGCCGCGCGCACTTCGTAGAACGCCCGGCGTGACGCGATGACCGCCGCATGTTCCGTTGCCAGTTCGCCGCGCGGCTCGGTTTGCTCGCGCCGCTCCAATTCGTCGGCGAGCATTTCCGCGAATTGTTCCGGCGACACTTTGCCGCCGGACTCGACGTAAATGACGTGCGGTGAAAGACAGCCCAACTGGTTCCACGCCACCACGTCGTCCGCCGTGTGGGAAATGATTTGCCGCGCGCTCGAACCATGCAAAACCGCGCTGTCCACAAAGCCAAAACTCACACGATGACCATAACCGAGAAACCGGGTTTTGAGAGGCAAACGCGCGCGAATGGCCGCCAGCGTCTCGTCACTGCCGGTTGCCGTTACACAATCAGCCTCGGCGAACAACGCGGTTTCCAAATCAACTTTGCCACCGCGCCACCCGGCGATTTCCAGGCAGGCGCCTAGTTTGGGGTCGGCATCGTAAAGCGAGTGGGCGAACAAGCGGGGCAAAAACGCCGTGCCGCTCGCGCACTTCACGAATTGCGCCGAACGGGTCAGCAGGCCGATCACGATGCTCATCAACGCCGGATTCGGCACATTGCCAGCCGTAATATGGACGAGAAACTCCGGGCCAACGGCCATTGCCGAACGGTTACATTGCTGCCCGGCATTGGTTGCCACCATTCTATCGAGCCGGCGCGTGTCACCCAGTTCCTGCTCCAGCAACGCCTCCATATTTTCAGCTGTGAGTTGCCAGAAAAAATTGTCCAGTCCCTTTTCCAACGTGGCGCGGGAAAAACCGGTTTCCGCCGGACCAATTTCCAGCGCCAGTTTACGAAACGGATTTTCCGGCTGCAACCAGCCCTCCCCCACGTCGCACAGCAACCGAACCATGTCGTCCGTTGAACGGCCGGCCAGGTAACGGCCGCGGTTCCGCTTCAGCGTCTGGCACGCCTCCGTGATCATCGCCGGTGACAGCGTCGCTTCCGGCGGCAGATCCGCTAGAAAATAGTTTGGCAAAATCATTTTTTGGAGGGCATTGTTTTGTCAATGCCCCATTTTGATCGGGGAAGTGACGAAGCACTTCCCTCCAGCATCATCAACGAGCAGCCGCGCGGCTCGGCCAAGGTTGCCCGCCCTATCAATTCAAATTCATCATCGCGACGAATCCCCAAATCTTCCGTTTGTATGGCCATCACTGAAAACACGTTCGCCAGATCGAACACCCGAATCAAACCTGTTTTTCCATCAGCGACCTCGCCTCCGGTTTCGGGCGAGATTATTCGCACCTTTGCCCACGGAGGAAAATGAAAGTGATGCACGATAGATTCTGGGAGCCCCGACGTCTCGCCGCCAAGTTCCTTTGTTGCGCCCGGGAAAACTCGCCGGCGGGACGCCTGCGCTCCCAGGTCATAAGCCTGTGAACTCAGTTCGCTCATGCCGTATTCGCAGATGATGTTTTCAGCCGGCACTCCGAATTGTTCGGTGATGAGCCGGTGAAGTTCCGTCTTGGGCATTGAACGCGATCGGTTTTTATATCCGCCGGTTTCCATCACGCGTGAACCAGCGGGCAAATCGAAACACAAGTCTTTCTTCGCCAGATAATCCAGCAAATGGACGAAGGAAAAGGCCGTGCCTAAAATCAGTTTTGGATTCTGAGTTTTTGATTTTGAGTTGCCATCCAATACAGCCAGTGTGGCGTCGAAGTCCAGCGTCCAAATGCCATCATCCGAAATTTTGCCGACGAAGGCCGCTTCTGCCGCACCAAGTTTTCGCCGGATAGTTTCAAACATGTGGACGAGGGATGAATGCGGCGTTTGCACTGGCGGCGGCGTGAGAATGACCAATTTTGAATTTTGCATTTTGAATTTTGAACTGTCAAAAAAGTTTTGCTCAAACCAGGGCCACAGCGACGCCTCATAAACCGCTAGTGATTCGGCGTTGTGGAAGTGCCGGCTGGGCTTTTGTTCCGTCGTGCCGCTCGAATGGAACACGGCGGTGCGTTCCGCCGGCGCGAGACACGTCAAATCCAGTTCCTTGAACGCCGACGCCGGCACGGCGGGGATTTGCGCCCAATGCTCAATTACGTTTGGTATGGAGCCTCGCGCTTCACAGATTTTCCGGTAGGCGACATTGGATCTGAACTGAAGCGTGAAAAGCTCGATGGCGAGGGCGTTGAGTTCATTTTCGCAGCAACTGACGTGAGGAGGCTCTGACAATTGCCGATTTTGAAGAGCAAGACTCCTAACGTCGTCTCCTACATTGGAAAACGAACATATGGTCTCGCGCAAGCGCGCGGCAAAGTTTGAAAGTTCGGTTGTCATGCGGTTTTTGTTTGTCGGCTGGTTTTCCGCCACAGCCGGGAATTATTATGGCAATATTTCCCCTTTGGGGCAAGGAAGATTGACCGCCATGGCCATATTTTGCCTTTTTTGCTTGTCGCATGGGCTGCGTCGCTCGATGCTCATTACCAAACCCAACGGAAACTTCCGCCCGTTGGTTATTATGCACGCCGCGATACAGCTTTCGGTGTTTTGGGTGCTGGCTTTCCTGTCGCTTTGCACGGCCCTCGTGTTGCTGAACATATTTTACGCCCTGATTGGTGACGGTCTTGAGTTGCTCAGCCTGGGAAAGGAGGCGGTGATTGCCGGCATAGCCTCACTCGTTGAAGCTGCATCCTTATGGTTGGTGGTGGCCTTCGTCCCGGGTGCCGCCCGCGCGATGATTTTCCCCGCCCTGGTCGTGGCCACGATTTACAAGGTTGCCCATTTTGAAGATTGGGGCCGCTTCGAGGTTATTTTGCTGCTCGTTTTCCAGATCGTTGTTGGTTGTCTGGGTGTGTCTTTGTTTTTTGGCCAATTCCAGACGGCGATGATTATCCTGGTCGTTTTTGCGGCGGTGCTGGCCGTCATCGCCGGAATCTCGAAGAACCTTTGACATTGAACGAGTTCGGCGACAAGACAAGGAACGATCTTTTGGCCATTTGAATGGTGGCGGATGTGCTTTTGTGTTATATTAATTCCGTACCAAAGTTTCCAAAATATTTTGATACGCCTTTGTATTTGAGGATGCGCTTAAACGGATACTCAGCCCATCTCCACCGCAGGGAACGAAAAGGCGAACCACGGGAAACAAAATAAAATGAAATTTGACAAAGAAATGGACCAGTTTTTCATGCGGAATTGTTATTCCGAAAGGGAACGTGAACAGGTTAGAGAGTGGCCGGCCTATCGGCTTGCGAGGGACAAGAATGACCCCACCGAGGCACAAGAAATTGCAACTCAGGTTCTCGAAACCAAGGCAAGTGAGCGAACAGCAGCCCGGCAGACCTTATAACATTTTCGCAGGGGCCTTGGGCGGCAGCACCGGTTATGGCGATTGGACCAATCCCGTCCCGCCCATGGCGGTTTAGGTTTGTTGTAGTGTCGAGGCTGTGCCTCGATTGGTTGAACCGCAGGCTCAACGCTACAGCAAGTGCGGGCGCGACGGTGGCAGGACGGATTTAAATGTTGGGCGATCAACCTGGCACAGTGTGCCGGGCTGATTTCCGTTGTCCCTGCCGGGACGGGACGCGCCACTTCGGCAATGCGTCCAACGGGTCGAAGGTTCTTTGAAGGAAGCCGTCAGGCAAAATACGAAAAGGATTTATTTAGGTTTGCTGGCGTGTTCTTCGGCGAGCCGGAGCATCTTGTTGAATTCATCTTCGCCGCCAAAGTATTTATAATTCACCGTCCCCAGTTTGGGGATCAACTCATTCAATTTGTTCCATTGTTCAGAGTGATAAGCGTACCAGGCATAGTTGTGATACCAGCCAATGGCCTCCGGATTGAGTTCAAAGAACCGGTCAAACGCCGCCTGGATGTCCGGCCAGACTTCCGGCTGCTTCCAATAGTTTGCCTGTTCCGATTTATCAATGTATTGGGAATAAATTCGATCATGAGCAACCGGCAGGATCATCGGCACGCGGCCTCCCCAATCTTTATTTTCCACGCATTCGCGTCCGAAATTGAGCATGTTGTCCGCCGAGCCATACCATTTTGGTTCGAGGTAGGTGAGTTTTTTGAGGCAGGCATCGTAATCGTTGGCATCGAGCGCCATGGCGCGCTTAAACCAGAGCTCCATTTGCTCGCGGCCTTCGCCCTGCCCCAATTCAACCGTGAGCATTTGCAGCGGGATGCGAACATCGTTCGGATTTAACCGCCAGGCTTTCGTCAGGGCCTTTGCGGCCAGCGCCAGATCTTGCTTGAACAATTTGCCTCCTTCCTTCGTGATCGTATCGGCATAACCGCTGCCCCGCGCCTGCCAGGCCTTGTCAGTGTAAACCTCTCCTTTTAACAGCAGAAAAACGGGGTCGCCTGACCCGTGGCTGAGGGTCTGTTTCTCAATGCTTTGATACAAATTATTGTAATGATCATTGTCCCCATTCCATATTTCCAAAATCTCATGGCTGGCATCGTAGGCTTCCTCCGGCGGCATCGTTTTGTCCGAGATCGCATCCAGAAAATCCGTTTCGGCCTGTTGCCAGATTCCCATCCGGAGAATGTCCGGCGGGATATCCTGGCCGTAACCATACGTGTAGGAAACCTGGTCTCCCGCCCGTTGCCACGCGTAGAACTTGCGGATGCTCGGATAAGAGCTTTGCTGCATGTCCTGCGCCGCCTTGCAAAACACATCGGTCAACGCCTTCGGGTTGCTGGGCTGGCTCAGGGAAAACCGGTTGTAGAGATAGGCAATCATCGGGTCATCGCAGTGATATTTAATCGCTTCAGCACAGTTCGTGGCGATGATTTCCCACCACGATTCATCCGATTCCAGGCTTTGGGATCGGACGCGGGCAAATTCGGTCAAGGCCAGTCTGGCCGGCTCATCCCAGGCCGGATCTGTGTTGCCTTTCGTTTTATACGCTTCAACGAGGGTTTTAAGATTCCAATCCAGACGCGCCTGCCGGGCGGCGGCGGGAGAAAGTTTTTTATATGAACCCGACTGGTTGCAGGCAACGACGATCAGACCGGCGGCGATGCACATTCCGACACAAGTCAAACTTCTCAACCCTGAGGATTTCATGCCGGCATGCTAAACCAAGCCGGCAAATTGTCATAGCAGGTTTTGAGCGGCTGACTTGTCCGCTCAACTGCGGTGCGGCGTGAAGAATGAATTACGTCCTGGCGGGACGATGGAAAGCATTGTAGCGGCGTTCTGTGAGCGGAAGGGCGCTATGGAGTATGGGGGCAACTGGCTCATCACTGACTTCCTGATTTGTTTGTTCAGTGCCACTCAATGAGGCAATAATGGTGTTTTTATCCGCCGGTAACGGGTGTGGGAATATTATGTTCCCAATAAAATCCAGTAGTTTATCGCGCATTTTCATACAAGGTTTAATCATTATGACTTTTTCATTGTCTAAACTTGTAGTGCTTTTGAACGCGAAACACAATGGGGTGTTATCCCCATAGCGCAAAAGTCACCTCAACAGTGAAATGTAAATGGCCGACGAAGTCGTTCCGGCCCCCGCTACCAATCAGACGGTTTACACCTTTCAAGTGCGGGCATGGGCGGCAGCGCTGGCTACACCGGTGATAGCAATCCCGTCTCGCCCATGGCATTTGGCCCATCTTCCAGTTCATTTGGCCTGTCTGCCAGATGGTTTGGCCTGTCTGCCAGATGGTTTGGCGTGTCTGCCGAGTGGTTTGGCCTGTCTACCACCTCATTTGGCTTGCCTACCAGAGCATTTGGCGTCTCTGCTGGGTCATTTGGCCCGTCTGCCGAGGCTTTGGGCCGGTCTGACTGTCTATTTTTGACCATTTTCAGCCCATTTTTTCCGTCTTTCAGTCAATAAACCGTGCCGGCAGAAATCAATTGGTTGTAGGGTCGAGCCTGTGGCTCGATTGGATTGCGTCGAGCCTGCGGCTCGGCCGGTTGAGCCACAGGCTCAACGCTACACCGGAGAACACTACACCCGATCAATCACATGAATCTCGCCTTGATACGGCCAATCTTCAGGCCGCTCCACCAGCTTCGCCCGCACCGGATTGCGCCAGACATAATTCCCATTTTTGTGCGTAACTCTCATCGCGTCGCAATAGATGGTCGAAAAATCCCGGTTACCAGAAGTTTTTCAATTTCGCGCCGGGAATCGTCGCTGGCTCGTGACCCATTACTGACAGCGCCTTGCCCAGAGATTGTTTCAAGCCGCTTTCCCACCGGCGCAACGTCATATCGCGCCCGATGCGGACAAAGACATGAAGGTGATCTGGCATCAGGACATAGCGTCCCGTCGCCACGTTGAATTTTAATCCACGTTCAGTGTAGCTGCGGAACGCGGTGTGAACGGAATCATTCGCGAGTAAAGAACGTTTCAACAGCGCGTTGAACGTAACAAAATAAAGCGGTGCGTCGAAGCGCTGGAAGAGGATTGGCAAACGCGGCGGCGTCCCTTTGAGCTTGCGTTCCATGCCGGAAAAATCTGTCGTGCAGGAGGCATTGTCGAGCCGGAAATTGTAGCGTCGAGCCTGTGGCTCGATTGGGTTGCGTCGAGCCTGCGACTCGTCCGGTTGAGCCACAGGCTCAACGCTACAGCAAGTGCGGGCGCGACGGCGGCAGGACGGATTTAAATGTTGGGCGATAAACCCGGCACATGTGCCGGGCTGATTTCCGGTGTCCCTGCCGGAACGGGACGCGCCACTCCGGCAATCATACGTCAAGATTTTGCAGAAGCAGCACCGGGAGCGGTTAGAAAAGTCCGCCAGTCTGAAAATTGCTGATAAACACCGATCGTTGAGAACAAACTATTGACTAGCTCCACTCGTTTTTCTGGATGTGCCCGGGCCTCAAGTAATAAGCCGAGTAATTGTGTCGTGGTCATTAAGCAATGCTCTCGCCGGGTTGAATATTTTAGCATTTGGTCTGGAAATGGCGGATCAGTTCGTTCAGCTAATGACGTTTCACAGTAAGCATTCACGAGGAGTATGCCTTTCGGATCGGTTCCTTTGTCCTCTTTGAAACCTGCGACCCATTTTTCCAATTGTGCTGCATCGGCTTCTGCTGCTGAACTTTTTTTACCTTTAACTTCAACAACAGCATGTTTCCCGTCATATTCCACCACGACATCATCTCTGCCAGGTTCTCCCGGTTCGGCCTTTGCGCCAAGTTCCCGAAACACTTCGGTTACGGTATCAGCAAGATTATTGCCTTTAGCTGTGAAAAGGATTTTCAGCCGTTCCTCCACTTCTAGCAGTTTAGACTTCGCAATTATGGCCTTCGATAGTTCATCAGCCTGGCGTTGGATTAAAACCAGATTTTCGCGAATTTCTTGTTCACGAGCCCATCCGTAATGAACACTCCACGGAGGGAAACTGACTTCCGTCTTCTTGGGGGAAATGTGTTCGGCGAGTTTTTGGAATGCAGCAACGAATCTTTTACACACCTGCTCATATGCAACAGGACCAGCGAGTTCGGGTTTTAACCATGGGAGAAAAAGTATGTGTCCACGTTCTATTTTGATCAACGTTGCTAACGCTTTATTCGTTTCAGGGACAAACAGGAATGGTAGGCCGGGAGGTTTTTCAAAATATGTCAAATATTGCATATCGTTCTGCACGGATGACCAGAATGTCTTGAGATAATCTGGTCCCTTGAACTCGACTCTCTGGCCTGAGCTTGGGTGTATCTTAAAATCGGAAATTGGCAACAGGTGGTCGAGATTAGCAAAGGATGTAAAAACCACCACTGTCCGCCCCAGTTGCAAGAACTCTATAATTTGAGAACGACGGTCAATGAACGCTTGAGGATGATGGATACTGCTGATTTCTGGGATGAAAATGAACAATGCGTCAAAATCCAAAAACGTCCGAGTAGAGACAAGATCTATCTCCTTAACTTGCTCATGGATTACATTTCTGCCAATACTGCCAATGTTCATACTTGGTTACCCTTTCTGCGCTTCCTTCGCCCACGCATCCTTGAGCGTAATCGTCCGATTCAAAACCAGTTTGCCGGGGGCGCTGTCTTTATCCAACGCAAAATAGGCGAGGCGCTCGAATTGATAGCGCAGTTCCGGTTTCGCGTCTTTCAGGCTCGGCTCGCATTTGGCCGTCACCACTTCGAGCGAGTGCGGGTTGAGCACGGATTTGAAATCACGACCATCTTTTTCCGGCTCGGCTTCGGTGAAGAGGCGGTCGTACAACCGCACTTCGCCGTCCACGGCGTGCGCGGCGCTGACCCAATGAATCGTTCCCTTAACTTTGCGCGCCGCCGTGGCCCCTCCACTCTTGCTGTCGAGGTCGGCGGTGCAGCGCAATTCCACAATCTTGCCGGTGGCGTCTTTCACCACCTCGTCGCATTTGATGATGTAGCCGTATTTCAACCGGACTTCGCCGCCGGGTTTCAGCCGGAAGAATTTCGGCGGTGGCACTTCCTTGAAATCGTCCTGCTCAATGTAGATTTCACGACTGAACGGAATTTTCCGTTTGCCCGCGTTTTCGTCCTCGGGATTGTTGATGGCGTCGAGTTCCTCGGTTTTGCCTTCGGGATAATTGGTGAGCACCACCTTGATTGGCCGCAGCACGGCGAGCCGGCGCAGGGCGCGCTTGTTCAAATCTTCGCGGATGGCAAATTCCAGCACGGCCACGTCGGTGAGGCCGTTGTATTTGGTGATGCCGATGTTGTAGGCGAAGGCGCGCAGGGCTTCCGCGGTGACGCCGCGACGCCTGATTCCGCTTATCGTTGGCATGCGCGGGTCGTCCCAGCCGGTGACGAGTTTTTCGTTCACGAGTTGCATGAGCTTGCGCTTGCTCATGATGGTGTAGGTGAGGCTGAGCCGCGCGAATTCGTATTGTTTCGGCAACGGACGCGGCAGGTCGAGGCTCTCCAGTATCCAGTCGTACAGCGGGCGGTGCACCTCGAATTCCAGCGTGCAGATGCTATGCGTGATGCCTTCCAGGTAATCGCTCAGGCAATGGGCGAAATCGTACATCGGATAAATGCACCATTTGCCGCCGGTGTGATGATGCTCGGCGTGGCGGATGCGGTAGATGAGCGGGTCGCGCATCCAGATGTTCGGCGCGGCAACGTCAATCTTCGCGCGAAGCGTGCGTGTGCCGTCGGGAAACTCGCCGTTCTTCATCCGCGTGAACAGGTCGAGGCTCTCCTCGATGCTACGATTGCGGAACGGGCTTTCCTTGGCGTTGCGACGGTATTCGTCCGTCTGATCCGGCGTCAGGTCGCAGACGTAGGCGTTGCCTTTTTTGATGAGCGCGACGGCGTATTCGTAGATTTGGTCGAAGTAGTCGGAGGCGTAGAAAGGTTCCAAGGTAGGGCGCTTCACTCCGTGCGCGCCGTCGGCGGGCAGAGGACTGCCCGCCCTGCCAATTTCAGCGGGAAGATAGAAATCCGGCTTGCCGTTGCTGGTCACCGACTCCGGCGTTTTGCCTTTGGGTTTGAGGCCGAGATTTTTGTCGGCCCAGGCGCTGATGAGCCAGTTCACGTCTTCGGTGATCGAGTCCACGTACTCGACGTCTTCCTTGGCCGGGTTGGTGTCGTCCATGCGCAGATTGCAGATGCCGCCGAATTCGCGCGCGATGCCGAAATTCAGGCAGATGCTCTTGGCGTGGCCGATGTGCAGGTAACCGTTCGGCTCCGGCGGAAAGCGGGTGTGAATGCGCGGATATTTGTTCTCGGCGACGTGCTGGGCGACGATGTCGCGGATGAAATCAGACGGGGCGGGCGGTGGATTTTCGATGTTCGGATTGCTCATGTGTCGGCGCGCAGCCTAACAAACCAGCGAGCAATTGTCCAACGGCGGAAGAAGCCGGCCCAAAGCGTCAGATTTTGAGGTTCTGATTTTTTGCGCGTGATTCCGCGGCAAGCTTTTTTTTGAAACCAGCCAGCGCCTTTTGCAACCGCGCGTCGCCCACGGCCAGGATTTGCACCGCGAGCAGGCCGGCGTTCCTGGCCGCGCCGATGCCGACAGTGGCCACCGGCACGCCCGGCGGCATTTGCACGATGGAGAGCAGCGAGTCGAGGCCCTTGAGCGATTTGCTTTCGATGGGCACGCCGATGACCGGCAGGATGGTGAACGCCGCCGTCACGCCCGGCAGATGCGCCGCGCCGCCCGCGCCGGCGATGATGACGCGCAAGCCGCGCCGGTTCGCGCTGCCGGCGTATTCTTCAAGACCGTGCGGATCGCGGTGCGCCGAAATCACCCTGGCCTCGCTGGCGATGCCGAATTCGGTCAGCGCATCAGCGGCGGCTTTCATCGTCGGCCAGTCCGAGTCGCTGCCCATCAAAATACCGACCAGAGGTTTGTCAGTTTTGCTCGCTTTCATCGGCGGACAAATTACCCATTTCAAAACCAAAAGTCATCTGAATTGAATTCGTGCAAATTTGTGAAAATCGTGTCAAACTTCAGTGAACTGGCCATGACGACCGCCAACAAAATTACGATTCTGCGGATCCTGCTGATTCCGTTTTTTGTCGTCGAATTGATTTATTACCTCGAAACCGGCAACGAGGTTCACCGGTTGCTGGCGCTCCTGACGTTCGCCGTCACGGCGATTCTGGATGGTGTGGATGGTTACGTCGCGCGGCGTTACAACCAAAAAAGCGAGCTGGGCGCCATCCTTGATCCGCTGGCGGACAAATTCCTGCTCGTGTCGGCCATCATCACGTTGAGCTTCAGTCACGGATCGTATATCGGGCAAATTCCGCTCTGGCTCACCGGCACCATCATCGGACGCGACCTGCTGCTGCTCATCGGCATTGCCGTCATCCGGTTCATCGTCGGCAAAGTGGTCGTGCGCCCGCGCATCATGGGCAAAATCGCGACGGTGTTGCAAATGGTCGTGGTCCTTTGGATTTTGCTGGACTGGGACCGCGACTTGAATGTGCGCTGGCTCAAAATCTGGACGCTGGGCGCCGCGATCTGCACCGGCATGTCGGGACTGCTGTATGTCTGGGACGGCGTAAAACAGCTCGGCTCGCACCCGGCCAGCTCGCCGACGATGAAGAAATGAATTTATTGAACCGATAAAACGTCAAACCGTTAAAACGGAGTAATGCATGGCCAAGGAAATTGAATTGAAATTGAAGGAAGGAGATCCCGCGCCGGAATTTTCGGCGGCGACGAACGGCGGCGGCAAGGTTTCGCTGGCCGATTTGCGGGGCAAAAATGTTGTTCTGTATTTTTATCCCCGGGACGACACGCCGGGTTGCACGAAGGAGGCTTGCGCGTTCCGCGATCATTTTGCCGAATTCAAAAAGGTCGGGGCAGTCGTGCTGGGCGTCAGCACCGACCCGGTGAAGTCGCACGACAAGTTCGCGGCGAAATTCAAACTGCCGTTCACGTTGCTGGCGGATGAGGACAAAAAGATTGTCACATCCTACGGTGTTTGGGGCGAGAAGACCTTTATGGGCCGCAAATATCAAGGCACGTATCGCGTGACATTTCTCATCGGGCCGGATGGCCGCATCAAAAAAATCTGGCCGCTAGTGAAACCGGAAGAGCATGCGGAGGAAGTGCTGGCGGCATTGTAAAATCTGACAGGTGCGCGAAAAGCCGACGGTGGCATGGCCAACCAAAACAGGCCAGCCGGGTCTTGTTTTGCGACACCCCCAGCCATCAGCACTTGGATTAAAGAACTTACCGAGCTTGTTGTTCCAAGGGAACGAGACACGGCATGACACTCCGTCGGGCATTAATCATGCTTGAACAGGGCTTTGTCAGGTGCACTCTAAGGAAAGACGGGATGGATTGAACTCATGACTAACCGCTGGCAATGGGCATTGGCTTGTTTCGTTTCCGGCTTGCTGCTGTTGTTTTGCGGCTTGCGGGTGCCGGCGTATTTGCGGGCGTTGGATGTCAATGTCATCCAACGGGCCGGGCGGGACACGGCTTCCCTGACCACGCAAGGGCTGTCGCTCGTACACCAGCAGAACCTGGGAACCGCCTGGTTATTTTCACAAGCGGCGCAAGCGGAAGGGATTTCCGACCGTGAAATTCTCGGCGTGGCCCTGACCAATGCCATGCGGCAGCATCCCGACTGGCTGGTTTGGGGCAATGACTCCGCGTTGAAGCGGCTTTTTGTGAATGATTCACCGGTGCCGGAACCCTTCACCGGATTCATTGTTGGGCAAAAAAATCGGGAGGCCGCGCTGGAGCTGTTGCGCGCCTCAACCAGTCCCACCGTGCAAGAGTTGCTGCGCTGCCGCGAGCTGACCGGCACCACCCTGTTCCCGCCATCGCAGTCGGCTTCCGGCCAGGCCTTTGATGTGGCGGTGACGACGTGCGGATTGCTCGTGGAGGAAGGAAGGTTGACGACGGGTTTGGGCGACAACATTTTCAAGCTGGCCTCAGCCGCCAACCGCGGCGGGAGTTCGCAACCGTTGGAGCAGGTGCTGATGGATTTCATGTCGCTGGGCCGGCGATTCAATTGGGACCAGCTCGTGGCATTCACTGGCCGCATCGAAGACGCCGGGACATTGCATGCGCTCGCCGACCAGGTCCGCGATGCCGGCGGACAGTTGCCCGTGCTTTTCTGCGCCGTGGCGCTATCCGGCCAGCCGGCGGCGGTGGCGAAATATGTCGCGCATTTTAATAAAACCGCGCTGACCGATCTCGGTTACAGCCTCCGGTTCGGCGCGGGCGCGGTGAACGAACTGCTGGCGCGCGACCAGTTGCTTTACCGCACCGGTTCGCATCGGCATCTGGGAGTGGATTGGAGCCTGCGGCTGCCGTGGCTGGCGCTGGCGCTGAAATGGCTGGCCTACCTGTCGAGTGGATTTCTTCTGGCAGCGTCGTTGCATTTTGCGCGGCCGGCCGTATCTTCCCTAGAACGGCCGTTGCAGGTGCGCGGGTTCCACGTGGTCCGCGAAAGTTTGTTTGCGCTGGGTTTCCTGCTGGTGGTGCTGCTTCTGAGCGAGCCGTTTCTCGCCCAGGACACACGGAAAGAAGAGGTCTCCTTTCGACTGCACGTGCCCACGACGGGCCATGTGGTCCTGGCCGGATTCGCCCGCAATCATCCCAACATTATGAACAACATGATCCTGCTGACCCTGCTGCTGTTCTTCGTGCTGCAGGCACTCCTCTATATTGCCTGCCTCGTGAAGCTGGCGGAAATCCGCCGGCAGAACGTCATACCGCGCATCAAGCTCAGGCTGCTCGAAAACGAAGACCACCTGTTCGACGCCGGCCTGTACCTGGGCTTCGTCGGCACCATCGTCTCGCTGATCCTCGTCTCGATGGGAGTCATCAAATTCAGCCTGATGGCCGCCTACTCGTCCACGTCCTTCGGCATCATCTTCGTGTGCGTGTTTAAAATCTTCAACCTGCGTCCGGCCCGCCGGCGATTATTGCTGGAATCTGAAGCAGAAGCCGCCGGGGCCTCCGCGCCCGCCGCCACACCAACGCCGGTCACACCGCCATGAACCGCAGCATTCTCATTGTCATCTGCGACTTTCTGTTGCTGAGCCTGCTGACGTTCTCGACGGACCTCAGCAAGATGGCCGGCGAGAACGAGGGTTCCGCGACGAGCGTCAAGGTGGACATTCTGCCCAAAACTGGGGACGCCAGCGGGAAGGATCTTGCGGAGGTGATGAAACAGGCGCTCGGCGAGGAGCAAAAGAACCGCGAACAGTTGCAGGCGGAACTGGCCCGGGTTCGCGAAGCCGGCCGGCAGCAACAGGAGCAATTGCAACAAAAACAATCAGACCTCGAACAGCAGTACGCCTCGGCCCAGGCCAGCATCCAAGGGCTCAACCAGAAATTGCAAAGGAGTGCCACCGAAACCTCGATGACCCGACAGCAGCTCACGGCCAAAGAGGCGGAAATCCAAAAGCAGACCGACTTGGCCGCAGCACTGCGGGAGCAGCTCGCGCAACTCACGAAGAGCAACCAGGCGGCCATGACTAAGGAACAGCAACTGGCCAACCGGCTCCAACTAGCCGAGGTCGAGAAGCGCGCCGCTGCCGAACAAGCCGCCCTGATGCAGCAGCAGGTGCAGGCTGAACGCGCCGCCAACGCCAGGCTGGCCGAAGGTTTCAAAACGCTGGCGACCAATTCAAGCGTTTTAACCAAGGAAATCCGGGAGAATCGCGCGCTGGCGCCCAACGCCATTTTCAGCGAGTTTGTCACCAACCGGGTCCAGGCCGGATTTGTTGCCGCCCGGACCGGTATCTTCGGCATGGACGCCAGCAAGACCAAGAGTTCTGAAATTGTGCTGGTTACAGACGGAACCAACGCCTTCGCTTTGTGCCACGTGCAGGACACACCGCTGACGTTGTGGGATCCCGGCATCGATTGGGAGGGACTCACAGGAACCTTGAGTCACAACACCGTGCAAGTCCCCATCCACGCATTGTCCTTTCACAGTCAAGATCCGCGTGTGGTGTTCATGCCGGTTACAAAAGCGGAAGCCGCCCGGCTCGGCTGCAAAATTTACACGATTGCGTCCGATCCGTACAAATTCCAGGATGCGGTGGTAATCGGTGTGCAGGGGGATTATTACGGCCAAAGCAGTTTCCAAATTGAATTGAACCAGCCGCAATACGTCAAACTGGACCGCAACCTGTTAAAGGGGCTGTTCGGCAAATTCAATCCCTCGCGCGGCGACCTGGTCTTCAGCCGCAACGGCGAGCTATTGGGAATCATGGCCAACAATACCTATTGCCTGGTGTTGCACGACTTCACCCCGGCAACGACATTTCAGTTTGGATCGGACGTGCGCGCCCAGCACACCGGTGAGACCCTGTCACGGCTTTACGACCGTGTCTTCAACCTGCCGCTTTACCTCCAGTGAGAGTTTCTGAATCCGCTAACGCTGCATCCGGAAGAACAAGTTGCCGTTGTCAGGTAACGCCAAGGGCTGGGCGGTGAAGGCTGCATTTGTGGTAAGCAGTGTGTATGTCAATCCTTTGACCGTCAGGTTTGGAGCCGGCAGACCATTGGTGGCCCAGCCGGCAGGATTGGTCAGGTCCGAATTGGTTTGCAGGACATAACCGGCAGACGGCTGCGACCATAGCAGCCAGTATGCATTGGCCGGCACAGGTTGAATACTGGTTGAATCCGTGGCGATCACCTGCCACAGGTTGGTATCCAATCCGTTTGAAAAATCCTCCTGGACGCGCGTGATCTCGTTCGCAGTATCGTCGATCCGGACCTGGGACAGAACGGCGGAACTGACAAGATTCCGCGTGTCATTCGGCTGAATGCCGAAATATACATAGAGCGGATCGAGAAAACTAAATAAAGATTCAACATCGTCCGGCAGGTTGAAATTGGTGCTGGTGCCGCTGGGTGCCGTCATCGTCACATTGGTGTCGTTCCGGAAGGTAACCGTCCAGGTGCCAAGAGCCGACGCATTGGTGATAATCCCCAACGGGTTGGCGAACGGAAGACTGCTCATCCGATATTGGAAGGACAATTCCGCATGATTGTCGTTGCCCTTGTTTTGGAGGGCGACATAGACCACCGAGGGCTCAACCGAGTCCGCATTGGGTTCGGTGCCGGCATTGGGGATGAGGAACATGTGGACCTCGAAATTGGTGGTGACGGCGTTAAAATTGGTAACGGTGAAGGAATAGCTGACGGGATCGTTGCCATGGCCAATCCACGAAAAGTTGCCGGAGTCTGGCGCCGTACGAAAGTTCTGGCAGTCATATTGGCCGGTTGACACGGGCAACAGGTTCAACCCTTGGTTTGCACGTCGCATGAACAGCAATGGCGGAGGAGGACCGCAGCAGGCGAAGGGATGGAGCACGATGTCATCAATCCAGAAGCTGAAACTGCCCGCATAATTGACCGGCGTATAGTTGAAGAAGCTGATAGCCTGGCTGTCGGAGAGTGCTGTCAGAATATTTATCGGGCAGTCCATGTATACCCAGTTGTTGGACGCGGTTCCCGGGATGGCAAACGGACTGTTCTGGGTCGGGACTCCGGGCCACGTCCAAGCTTGACTCAAGAAGTTGAAAGACAGGCCACCGCCGAGACTGCCGAGACTGTTGAAATCGGACAACGCAATTGAAGAATTCGTATCCCACTTGATACAGAATGACACGCTTCTGTAAAGGGTGAGATTCACGCTCGGCGGGTCGAAAACGCCGCAATTCAAGATTTCCATGATGGACAACGTGTCGAGGCTGGCGTCGGAAGAATTCGGGGCATAGCTGCCGTACAAATGGAGGGAGCCGCCGCTGTTGCCGGTATGGTCCTGGGTGCCGTCCCACGCGAACTGCCCCGCACCCCACCAGACGTAATCGCACACCACACTGCCCGCGTTGTCATAGGAGTTGATCACATAATCCGGAGTGGCCCCGAACACGGACGAAGCGAAGAGGATAGATAGCAAACCGGCCTTGATAGAGTTTGTTTTAATAAGTTAGGAACAGCTTCTATGTCTAAAAGGATAAGCGCTATGCTCCTTAAAAACGGCGCGTTTTTGAATCAATGACCTCAAGCGCGGGGTAATTACGCTACAAGGTCGGCGGGCATTGTTATATGGTTATTGGTTTCTTGTGTGCCGGTTTTCTGCTTTTGATTTTCTTCCCGGCGC
>Ga0302319_10000172_pt1 | contig 135460 bp, 111 predicted proteins | sample Bog_T0_2_FD_203319 | JGI IMG/M metagenome (GOLD analysis project Ga0302319, IMG submission 203319) | Peat permafrost microbial communities from Stordalen Mire near Abisko, Sweden - Bog_T0_2 | ecosystem: Environmental > Terrestrial > Soil > Wetlands > Peat | place: Sweden: Abisko, Stordalen...
TACGCATCAAGCACCCCTTTTACTGGCAATGCCTGCAAGGCTGGATACCGGGGTCGTGGCTAGCGTTTTCCCCGGGGAGGAGTCGCACCTCCTTGATGAACGCGACCTTGCCAGGCCGCAACCCCCATCGATTTCCCCTGTCCGGAAAGCGCTTCCACTCTCCGTCATGCGGTAGTCCATGACATGCCCTCGCACCCATCGCGCCCGCGTCCGCACGGTCAATGTCCCTGCGGTGGCATGGCCCGCCGGAATTGGACATGCCCGCAACGGCTTCACCCTCTTCGAAGTCGCCATCTCCCTGGTGCTGCTCACCTTCGGCGTGACCAGCGTGCTGGTGCTCTTCCCCACCGGCCTCAAGGCGCAGCAGATGTCGCGCTTCCAGATCTATGCCGCCGCCAAGGCGGAGGAGATGGTCGAGCAGTTCAACTGCACCCATCCCGACAACGCGACGACCGATACCGAAGGCTGCGACATGTGGGAGGTCGCTGATACCTACCGCGCCCAGGCGTGGGACCTGGAGGCGCGCCTGAACTCCCACCGCTACGGCATCATGGCGCTGCCCCTGCCGCTGGCCAGCCGGCTTGACAGCGACAACGACGAGATCCAGCAGATCCTCTCCCAGGGCGGCTTCATCTACTACGCCCAGCCGATGGCCGCCTCGGACGTCGAAGAGCAGGCCCAGGCCCAGGCTCCGCCGCAGGAGCTCCAGCGCCTGATCATCGGCGTGACCGGCTATGCGCAGCAGAACTGCATGCACATGTTCCCGCTGAAGAACTGGCCGTACACCATCGCCACGCCCTCGCCGCCGCTGCACAGCATCCATCTGTATGATGCCTGGCTGCCGCCGATCGTCAGCACCACCGGCGGCGGCTACTCGAACATCTACCAGTGGCCATGCAACAATACCTGGAACGGCGCCGTCAGCGGCCCCGGACGGGCCGGGGTCGGATCGATCAATCCCACCGATCCCAATGCCGCCAACCCCTCCTCCTGGATCTGGCCAACCCCGCATGAGGACTGGCTGTACTGCTGGGAGAGCGCCATCATCCCCGGCGTGGCCATCCCCGGCACCGACCCCGACATCCAGAAGGTGTTCGACTGGTCGGAAGCGGCCACCAGCACCAACCTGCCCTTCATCACCGGCCAGATCACCCACTACGGCTACCTGCCCTATGCCGCCAATCCGGTCGGTGCAACGGGGGGCCAGCCGTTCACCTCGCCCCTGCCCTTCTACGATGGCACCATCAGCCAGCTCTCGAACAGCGATGCGTGCATCCGCTATGTCCAGTCAGCGCTGTGGTACTGCCAGCAGAAGACTCTGCAGTCGAGCTCGCTGACGCCGGCATTCTGGACCACCCTGTATCCCAGCAATGCGATCCCGAGCTTCGCTCCGGGCACGCCGGACAAGGAGAAGTGGATGCAGGTGCAGGCGATGCGCTTCCTCAGCCACGCCGCCACCTGCCTGACCGGCTGGTTCCCGATCACCACCCCCAGCCCCAATCCGAACAACGTCCCCGATCTGACCACCGGGGTGATGATCCCCACCGTCGTTCTCGATGGCAAGCCGGGTGCGCTGGCGATCTCGATCACCAACGACATGATCCAGTGCTGGCACGAACGTGCGGTGCACCTGGCGAACGATTTCGCCAGCAACCTGCCCTACGACTGGGCGGTACCGCGCCCGATCGAGCGCTCGATCATGACCGACTACCCGCTGCTGCAGCTGGACATGTTCTCCGCCCCCCTCGGGGGCACCATCTTCGGCACCGGCAACTTCTACAGCGGCGTGCCGGCGCAGAACGCCTTCCAGTGGCGCCCCATCTCGCCGCGCCCGATCAAGCACATCGGTCTGGGGCAGATCTACCCGGTCAACCAGACGCCCGCATACACCGGGCCTACCCCCAACCCGATGGGCGGACAGGACAAGCTCGATGGCACCATCGTCCCCGGCAAGGTCAGCAACCTGATGGGCGACCTCGACCACTACACCCTCGGCAGGCCCTTCGACGCCTCCGAGCGCTGCCGCGAGATCGTCTTCTGGACCGTCGATTGGCAGTCGTACGAGGACTTCGAGACCCTGCCCAGCGCGCCCATCGACGCCAGCAAGTACCCGCTCGCCGGACCGCGCATGTACGAATCGGGGAACGTCACCGGGTGCCAGGTCAACATGCCGTCCTGGGGCTGGGGCTACTACCGGAAATGGGAGGACCGCATGTGGGATGTCGATTTCGTCGACCCGCACCTGTTCGCCTTCCGCAATCCCGAGAAGACCGAGCTGTTCTACGACAACGTGGCGATCACCCTGCCGACCGGGACCAACGTCTCGGGCCATGAGATCCTCAACGGCGGCAATCCCGACAAGGGCTCCGGACTGTCGAACCGCCAGGTCTTCTCCGGCATGTTCGGCGCCGACCGCAACTTCAACCAGCAGATCGACCGCGGCCCAGTGCCGACCTCGGTGCGCCTGCGGGCGGTACAGGTGGCGCGCTTCAACTTCTACGATCCCCGCATCCCCTGCCTGCTGCGCTGAACCCTGAGGACCGCCATGAGCACTCCCAGACGCACCCGCGGCTTCACCCTGATCGAGCTGATGCTCGCCATCGGCCTGGGCATCCTGGTGATCTACACCGCCTACTCGGGCTTCCGCATGGCCAGCCAGTGCATCGTCGTCGCCAACCGGCTGTCGCTGGAGAACTCCCTCATCCGCGCCGGCTACAGCATGGCGCATGACCAGCTCGACTACTGGACCAACCTCGACGATCCCAACGATGCGACGCACGAGACGCTGCGCCTGAGCGGCTTGAATGTCAGCGGGCAGAACTGGGCCTATTCCTTCACCGCGCAAGCGCCCTTCCCCACCACCCTCGGATTGCCGTTCGCGCCCATGAATGCCACCGGAGCCGCGGCCGGGGCCTTCCCGGCCAACGTCGACCCGACCAGCGGTGCCAGCTCAGGCAGCGCGGTGCCGCGGAATGCCTCAACCGGCGGACCGATGGTGGTGCTGCCACTGGTCGGGACCGTTCCACCGGCGAACTGGGAGAACGATAACGGCTTCGACCCCACCTATGCCTGGGCTCCGCACGATCCGCGCACCTGGTTCCGGGGCAACCCCCTGGAGAAGTGGCTGTGGTGGGTCGCGCCCAACACCTCGCCCACCATCATGGGCCGCTATGGCGCCTTCACCAATGTCACTCCCACGCCGGTCTTCTCCACCTACACCGTCAATGGCCCGTATCCCCCGCCGCAGACCAGCGCGCCATCCTACAGCGCCAACTACCAGGCTTCATCGAACTACCCGCCGCACCTGTGGTATGGCCGCCAACTGCTCGGCCTCAGCCGCGCGATCGGCTGGTACGGCCTGTTCGATTACCTGCCGGCCAATACCATGTTCGGCTACTACCTGAGCTTCTCGCAGGCAGGCGGCAACCTCTGGGGCAACACGTCGAGCGCCGGCAACCTGGCGACCTTCTACACCTTTCCGGGCTGGAACGGCCAGAACTACGCGCCCTACCCCTGGCAGGACCCCTTCGTCGCCAATCCCATCAACCCCACCGGCTGGGTGAGCAATCCGAATGGCGGCTGGTACTGGAACTTCGTCGGCCAGGGCATGGGGCCGACGACCATGGGCGTCTATTCGCTGACCTCGACCAGCAGCTACGCGGTCTCCAACCCCTACGGCGACAGCATCGATAACGGGATCATCGACAGCAACACCCTGGCCTGGCGCTGCTACAGCTACTCCAATTCCGACTATTCGGCCACCTATAACGGCAACAACCAGGGCGCCGCGCTCGGGCTGCAGTACTTCATCGCCACCACCCTGCCGCTCAAGGCGATCATGGCCGGCACGCCGACAAACTGGCCCAACGTCCTGGTCGGCTGCGGCCACTACATCAAGAGCGCCCACTACGTGAATCTGGCCAAGATCCGCTGGACCAGCCCGCTCACCGGGCAGGTGGCCGAACTCTCCTTCGATGGCCTCGGCACCACCCTGCGCGGAGCGCGCATGCAGCGCAGGCCCGGCAGCGCCACCGGCTGGGCGAACTGGGACAATGCCACCGGCGCCACCAACGATGCCAACATGGATGGCCCGCAATGAGCAGCCGCCCGCGCCCCGCAGGCGCCCGCCAGGGCACCATCCTGATCATCGTCGCCGGGATGTCGGCGCTGCTGGCGACCATGGCCCTGACCTTCGTCGCCAAGATGCGCGCCGATGCCGAGGAGTCCGCGCTGGTGCTCCAGGAAGCTCAGGCGCGCATCATGCTCGCCGCCGCCTGCAACTACATCCAGGAGGGCTCGCGCATCGGCTGGGATACCTACAAGGCGGCTGGCAGCGCCAATCCCACCGATGCCAACGACGCCTTCCCGGGCGACCCCAACAGCAGCGCGACCGTCCCCGTCCATGAGGAGACCTTCGGCTGGATCGATACCCGCGATGGCAGCAGCGGGCCGAAGACCCAGGAGGGCCGGGTGTGCTGGACCAACGTCCCGGCGGTCACCTGGGCCCCGTCCGGTTCGCCGCAGCGGCCGCTCTGGCCCGCGCCGACCAGCATCGTGCGCTGCCCGATGTACGTCTGGCAGCGACCGCCGTGCGCGACCCAGCTGACCGCCGCCTACAATCCCATCCTCACTGACCCCAACCAGACCTCGAATCCCACCTATCTCTACCCCTTCCTGCACAATCCCGACCCGCAGCCCCAGGTCAGCAATGGCTGGGTGCAGCTTGCGCCAGGGACGAACCCGCCGGCGGCGGCCCCGACCATCTCCACTACGCTCTATGACGATGGCGCCAACGGTGCGACGCAGAGCGATTTCATCCACGGCGATCCCACTCCGCGCACCCAGACCATGAACAAGTCCTGGTTCCGCGTCCTGCGCGAAGGTCCCGCGACCTTCCTGATCACCGTCGGGGCCGGCGGGACGATGGGGTTCCGCTCCTACTCCGAGGCCAGCGCCCAGGGCTTCGCCACGTTGTTCAACAGCGATAGCGGCTACTTCCAGGATCTCAGCGACCACGAGATGCGCATGTGGTATCGGGTCGAATGGTCGGCGGCGGTCACCGATGTCACCTACCACTGGAACCTGCACCACACCCTGGGCTGGCAGGACAACTACACCCAGTGGCCGCAGAATGCGAGCCACTCCTGGGCCTACGGCCCGCGCAGCTCGGGCTTCGACCGCAACATGGGCGGGACCTTCCGCTGGATCGAGCGCCTGCGCACCGAGCCGACCTTCTGGTGAGCTGAGCACCCGCCTCAGCGGAAGCACTCCGGTGCCGCGCGGCGCAGGCTGACGAAGCGCCCGGCATCGCCCACCACCACATGATCGTTGAGCGGCAGGTCGAGCAGCCGCCCGGCGGCCACCAGGCGCATGGTCGCCGTATGGTCGTGCGGCGAGGGCGACGGATCCCCGGTCGGATGGTTGTGCACCGCGATGCAGCTGGTGGCGCCGGCAATCAGCGCGAGGCGGTAGAATGCCCGCGGAGCGGCATCGGTGCCATCGACGTCGCCGGTCGAGACCACGCGCGGTTCGCCGATCAGGCGGCTGCGCGCATCCAGCGCCAGGCACCACAGCTCCTCGTGGCCGAGCACCACCATGCTCAGGGAGAGGTATTCGGCCACCTCCTCGGCGGTACGCAGGCGCGGCCGTTCGCGGCGGTGGGCCGAGCGCGCGATGCGCCTGGCCATCTCGATGGCGGCCTTGATCTCGCTCGCCTTCGCCAATCCCAAACCATGGGAGCGGATCAGGGTGCCGAGATCAAGGCGTGCCAGGCCGAGCAGGCCGTCGTGGTCGGCGAGCAGGCGCTCGGAGAGTTCGAGCACCCCTTCGCCGCCGACCCCGGTACGCAGCAGGAGCGCAAGCAGCTCACCATCGCTCAACGAGCCCATGCCGCTGAGGAGCGCCTTCTCGCGTGGACGATCCCCGGCGGGCATGGCGGTCAGCCGGCGGGCCGGGGGCGCAGGCTGGCTGCGCAGGGGCGCGCTGGATGGAAGCGGGGCCTGACGTCGTGCGGAGCAGGCGCGCATGGCTAGTGGCGGATGATGGTGATGAGCGCCACCAGCCACAGCACCATGATGGCCAGCAGCAGCAGCAGCCAGCGCCGCGTGGGCGCGCTCGGCAGCGGGACCTGGGCGCGGATGGCGCGCTGCGCGGCGATGGCGGCATCGATGGCCTTGCCCGCGCTGTCGCAGGCGCCGCGCAGTTCGTCGAGCCCTGCTGGCGGACCCTGCTGGCCATGCCTGGCATTGGCGGTGGCCATCGCCGTCATCAGCTGGGTGGAGGCGGTCTCGGCCTCGGCGGCATGGCGGGTCAGAGCCGCCATCACCTCGGCAGCCACGCCCTCGTCCTGCAGCTGGTGGCTGAGCAACTGGCACTCGTGGGCGGTGCGCACGAGCTCCTGGATGCGCGCATAGAGCGCGTGCACCTCGGCCTGGCGCTCGGCGCGCAGCCGTGCAGCCGTACGCTCGGCAAGCGCCGCAACCGGCGGCGGCGGCGGCTCGAATCGCGGACCGTCGGGGAGATCCTGCGGCAGCCTGAGGATGCGCACCACCCACCCGCCGAGCAGCAGCAGAGCTGAGAACGCGGCAATTCCGCCGATCATCGCCACGACCACGGCCATCAGCTGATCGGGATCGGTGTCCATGGTCCCGACGCTACGCGCCTGCCACGCGATTGCGAGGCTGGCCCGCCCGCGCTCGCAGGCGACGACGCGGCATGCAAGCAGGGCATGCTTGCCCCTTGTCCATGCTGCTGGGGCTGCCACCATGCCGCCTCCGGCTTCGCCGCTTCCGGCTCCGAGGAGTCCTGTCTATGGCCGTCACCGTCCGTATCCCCAGCGTCCTGCGCACGTTCACCGCTGGCAAGGAGACCATCCCGGTGGATGCCGCCAGCGTCGATGAGGCGCTGGCCAAGCTCGATGCCGCCCATCCCGGCATCAAGGCCAAGCTCTGCGATGAGCGCGGTACGCTGCGGCGCTTCGTCAATGTCTTCGTCGGCGAAGAGGACATCCGCTTCCTCGATGGACAGGCGACCGCGATCAGGGATGGCGATCTGATCGACATCGTGCCGGCGATCGCCGGCGGCTCCCCGCGACGCTAGAACGGTCCGCCCGGCGGCGTGATCACCAGGCGGTCCACGCTCGCGCTCGGCGGTGCATCGAGCATGAAGCGGATCGCTGCCGCGACATCCTCCGGCTGGCACATGCGCTCGCGGGCAACCGGCATGGTCGCACCCCACACCGCGGTCGCGGTGGCGCCGGGCACGATCACGCCGACGCGGATGCCCTGGGCGCGCAGCTCCTCGCGGGCGACACGGCTCCAGGCCTCGATGGCGGCCTTGCTGCCGGCATACACCGCGGAGCCCGCGAAGGCCGCATCGCTGGCGACCGAGGAGACGGTGATGATCGTCGCTGTCGGGCTGCGGGCCAGGACGGGGATCGCGGCACGGGCGAGGAGCATCGGCGAGAGGACATTGAGGCGCCAGAGCCGCTCGGCATGCGCCTCGTCGAGCGCATCGACCGCTGCGGTCTCATAGCAGCCGGCATTGTTGACCAGCGCATCGATGGCGCCGAAGCACGCCAGCGCGCGCGCGATGATCGGCGCGCCGGCGCCGGCGGCGCTGAGATCGCAGGCGCACGCCTCGGCCTGGCCACCTGCGGCCCTGACCTGGTCGCGCAGCGCCGCCAGGCGATCGGCACGGCGCGCGACCAGCAGCAGGCGGGAGCTGGGCGCGAGCGCGAGCGCGGCCGCTTGGCCGATGCCGGAGGAGGCGCCGGTGATGATCACGACACGGGTCATGCTCGACCATGGTAGGTTGCGCCTGCGCCTGGCCAGGGGCGCTTGGTCGGCCGCGAGCGCTGCACCACCACAGCGTCTGCGTAGCGAGACGCTCCCCTTGACGCTCGACCACGCCTGGTTGACCGCTACCATACCGCGACCTCCCACCGCTCCGGCCCGTCGTCACCAGCGTTTCCACGCCCCTTTCGCCACCGAGGACCCCATGTCCCAGCCCGCCGCCGCCATAAGCACCCAGCTCGCCGACCAGATCGCCGCCTTCGTGAAGGCGGACATCGACCTGGCGCAGGGCCGGCTCGCCCCCTCCTCGAGCCCGTTCTGGGCCGGGCTGACCCGCGTCGGCAGCGAATTGTGGCTGGATACCGGCGACATCGACGCCGCCGCGCCGCTGTGGACGCGCGAATTCAGCGCCCTGACCACCAACAACACGCTGTTGAACAAGGAGGTCCAGAAGGGCATCTACGACGAGCTCATCCATCAGGCGGCCGCGGCGCTGCAGGGACTCGACCTGCAGACCAGGATCATCGAGATCGGCTTCATCCTCAACGCCCGCCATGGCCTGCGTCTCGCCCAGCGCTTCGGCGGCAAGGTCTCGGTCGAACTGCATACCGATCTTGCCCATGATGTGGCGCGCTCGGTGGCCTACGGCAAGCGCTACTTCGCCATCTGCCCGGAGCATTTCATCGTCAAGATACCGTTGACCCCGGCAGGGCTGATCGCGACGCGCGAACTGCGGCGAGCGGGCATACCGGTGAATTTCACCCTGGGCTTCAGCGCCCGCCAGAACCACTTGGCCACTGCTTTCGCCGCCCCATCCTATGTCAACGTCTTCCTTGGCCGCCTCAATGCGTACGTCGCCGACAACCACCTGGGCGACGGCAAGAACGTCGGCGAGAAGGCGATGCTCGCCAGCCAGCGCACCGTCACCCGGGTGGGGGCTGGATCGACCAAGCACATCGCCGCCAGCCTGCGTGGTGCCAGCCAGGTTCAGGACCTGGCAGGAATCGATGTCTACACCATGCCGACCACGGTGGCGACGGCAGCGGTCAAGGAGCTCTCCGGCCAATGGCAATCGAAGCTGGGCGAGGACTACCAGGTCACCTGGGGTCCCGGTATCGATGAACGGCGCCTGCGGGCGAGCACGCTGTGGTCGATCACCGATGCCGATACCCTGCTGGCCAAGCGCCTCAACGACCAGCCGCCCTCCTCGCCCGAGGTGCTGGTCGAGATGGCGCGTGCCGCCGGCCTCGCCGATCTCTTCCCGCGCCTCACCGATGGCGATCGCAAGCGCATCGATGCCGATGGCAAGATCCCCAAGCATGCCGGCTGGGCGACGCGCATCGCCAGCGGCGAGCTGGCGATCGACACCCTGCTGAACCTGGCGGCTCTGGGCTCCTTCACCGCCGACCAGGCCCAGCTCGACGACCGCATCCGCAAGTACATGTGACGGCGGCGGAGTGCGCGCTGCGCCCCCTGGCAGCCACCGGCAGCGCATCCGCTCAGCGTCCGCTTGCCCCAGCCCGGTGCGCCACGAGCATCGCAGCAGAGCCACCATGACCCAATCCATCCCCGTCGCCATCCTCGGTGTGGCCGGCTATGCCGGCGAGATCGCCCTGCGCATCCTGCTCGGCCATCCCGGATTCCGCATCGTCCATGCCGGTTCCGACCGCTTGCATGGCAAGCTCCTCAGCGATGCCCTCCCGGCCTTCACCGGCGAGACCGACCTGGTGCTGGCCGAGGATTCCGTCGAGGCGCTGCGCGCCAGCGGTGCTGCGGCGGTGCTCCTGGCCAAGAAAAGCCCCGAGGTCACCAAGGTGGTCCCGGCCCTGCTCGCCTCCGGCATGAAGTTGGTCGATATCGGAGCCGAGTTCCGCCTGCGCCGGATCGCCGACTACACCACCTGGTATGGAGCCGACCATGCCTGCCCGGAGCTCCTCCCCAGCGCGGTCTATGGCCTGAGCGAGATCTACAAGGATCGCATCGCGAGCGCGACCCTGGTGGGCAATCCCGGCTGCTTCGCGACCTCGGTGCTGCTGCCGCTGATCCCGCTGCTCGCTGCCCGGCTGATCGAGCTCCAGGCCCCGCTGGTCGCGGTCAGCTATTCCGGTCTGTCAGGTGCGGGCAAGCGCCTGGTCGAGTCGAACAACAACCTGTTCTACGCCGTCAACGAGAACCTGCACAGCTACAAGGCCGCCAGCCATCAGCACAGCGGCGAGATCGACCAGGAGCTCAGCGAGGCTGGCGGCGCCCTGGTGCACTGCAGCTTCATCCCCCACCTTGCCCCCATCACCCGCGGCATCCATTCCACCATCACCGCCACCCTGGCGCCGGGAGCGACCCTGGAGCAGGTGCTCTCGGCGTGGAAGGACAGCTATCGCGCTCGGCCATTCGTGCGCATCCGCGCCACCCCGAAGGACGTCGAGGTGGCGAACACCACCGCAACCAACTTCATCGATATCGCCGCCACCGCCGACAGGAGCACGCTGATCATCGCCAGCGCCCTGGACAACCTGGTCAAGGGCGCCAGCGGCCAGGCGGTGCAGAACCTCAACCTGATGTACGGCCTGCCGGAGACCGCCGGGCTGCTGAACCGTACGCTCTAGCGGCCACGCATCGCCGCGGGACGTGCCGGCATGGCGTGCAGACGCTAGGCGCGCGAGCTCCTTGCCGTCCTGCCGGCAGCGCCATGATGCCCGGGTCTATTCGTCCGCCAGCGAGGGAACCATCGTGCGCACCCTGTCCGCCCTCATCGGTCCATTGCTGGCGCTGGCGCTGCAGTGCGGTTCGGCCGCGGCGGCCGAACCGGCCTTGGCGCTGACCATCGCACTGCCGGACTGGAGCCGCACTCAGGAACGCCTCACCGCCAGCATTTATGGCCAGCTCTGGCACGATCCGGCGATGGCCCCGCTGCGCGACCGCATGCAACGCTCCTATGAGCAGGCGATGGGCAAGGATGCACCCGCAGCAAGCGCGTCTGCGGCGGGTGGCAGTGCGGACCACCATGCCGGCGGCAACGACCTCCTAAGCTACCTCTATGCCAACGGCATCGAGCCCAGGCAGCTCGTCGGCCAGCTCAGACGGCTGCGCCTCTCCTGCTTCGCCCTCAGCGCCGCAGCCGGCAACCCGCCAGCGGCGGGGCCGGACCTGCTGCCGGTCAGGATCAGCAGCGATATGGGGTCCCTCGCTCCCGCCATGAGCGCGCTGCTGGCGAAGCTGGTGAAGGAGGCGCCCCCGCCCCCCCGCACCGCCATCACCATTCCCGGTGCGGATGAGGCATTCACCGATGGCACGATGGCCCTGGCGCGCTTCGGTAGCGAGTTCGTCATTGCCCCCCAAGGCCAGCAGGCGCTGCTCGCTCCCTGGCAGCCGGCCGCGATGGCCGAGGACCTCCAGGGCGAGCTCGACTGCACCGCCCTCGCGACCCTGGCGGCGCTCATCCCCCCCGAGGAGATCGCTGAGCAGGCCCAGCTGATCGACCTGCTGAGCACCCTGGCCCCGGTCTCCTACCGCGGCACGGTGGTCGCCGAGGGTCTGCTGGAGACTCTGCGCATCCAGGCGACCAGCGCCCTGGTCGCGCCGGTCGATCAGGCAGCGCTCGCCCGCCTGCCTGCCAACGCCATGACCGTCCTGGCCTTGGGACTCGATGGCGAGAACTGGTGGAAGCGCGAGCACCGCGCCTGGCTGGAGCGCATCTGCGCCAAGCTCAAGACCCCGCTGTCGCCGGAGGACGCCGAGCGCAATGCCGATGAGCTGCTCGCCTCCGTGGGCCTGGACATGGGCCTCGGCCCGCTGATCTCCGGCCTCAAAGGCACCGGCCTGGTGGCGGTGACCGCGGGCATCCCCTTCCCCTGCGTCAGCATCGCGGTGCCACGCTCGACCGGCCTCGACCACCTGGTGCTCGGCCTCTTCACCCGCTTCCAGCTGGATGCCCCGGCCGACGGCGCGAGCATCAGCCTGCCGATACCCGGCTCCCCGATCCCGGTGATGATCGCCCGCGACGCCGGGCACTGGCTGGCCAGCAGCGATCCCGCCCTGATCGAGAGCTGGCTGAGCGGCAAGGCGAATGGCTGGTCCACCTCGCCCGCCGGCACGCTGGCGCTGTCCAAGGCCGCCGATGCGTGGCTGATCGGAGCCAGCGATACGCCGGCGGTGCTGCGGCTGATCGCAGGCTTCCTGCCACTCGGCCTGAACCAATCCCAGGACCTCGACAACCGCGAGAAGCAGGCGGTACTCGCCAGCCTCGGCCGCCTTACCGCCCTTGCCGCCTGCGGCTACCTGGTCGGGCACAACGACCAGGCCTCCAGCGTGATCGAATGCCGCAGCCTGAGCGGCGCCGGGCTGATCCCCCTGGTGGCTGCGGCCATCGCCATCCCCAACCTGCTGAACCAGAACTCCAAGAGCAAGGAGACCGCCGTTGCCAGCACCCTGCGCACCATGGTCTTCCCGGCCGAGATGCTGTTCCGCGGCGCCTCCCGCCGCGACCGGCGGCATGCCGGCTCGGGCGACTTCGGCTTCTTCGCCGAACTGGCCCAGGCACCGTCGCCGGCCGGGACGGGCGGGACGGGCGGGCAGCCCACCCTGCTACCGCTTTCCTGGCGCCAAACCCACCCGACCATCGCTGGCTACCGTTTCGCGCTCTACCTGCCTGACGGTTCAGGCGGGGCGCTGAGCGCCGAGAAGGATCACGACCTCCCGGCAGGCGAGCCTGCCCAGGCCGGACCGGGGAGCGATTTCGTCGTTTACGCCTGGCCGCTCGACGAGGGCAGCGGCCGCCATGCCTTCGCCATCACCAGCGAAGGCGTGGTGTACGCCGTTCCGGCGACCGCTGGCGAGGAGCCCGACTGGAATGATCTCTTCGGCGGCAAGGGCTGGCACGACCCCAAGGTGTGGAAGCCCTTCACCGGCAAATGATCATCGACCAGCAGCACATGATCACCAATCACGACCGCTGTAACCGCACGCCTCCCGCCCGCGTTAACACCTTGGTGCGTGCCCTGTCCCCGGCGAGCCCCCTTCCCACCTCCGCAGGATACCGCTCCATGCCACGCCTCGTCCTCCTCGGCCTGCTCGCCTCCGCCGCCTGCTGGGCCTCTGAGCCCGCCGTCAGCGGCCCGCTCATCGATGCCACCCTCACCGACGGCCAGCACCTGCTGAGCCATTGGGAGCTGAGCATCTATGGGCGGCTGTGGAATGATCCCCTGTTCGCCGCCCGCCGGGACGCCTGGACCGCCCAGCTCACGGCGCTGCAGACCGGTGTCGGATTGACCCTGCACGAGGTGGTGCAGGGACTCAACGGGGCGAGCCTCCATATCCTGCCGCCTGCCGCCGGAGCGCAGCTGCCGGAGCCCCAGCTGGAAGGCGACTTCAGCCCTGCCATCGCCGGTCGGCTGATGCAGGCGCTGCGCGCCATCAATAGCGACCCTGATGCGCTCAAGGAGCTCAAGCTGCAAGGTGCCAGCGAGGCCGTGGACGTGGTCGCCTCGCGGCTGCTGGTGGAGCGCATCGCCGGCCTGCTCCTGGTCACCAACGACCATGCCCACGACCCGGCACATCCGTGGAAGGCCTCGGCCCTGCCTGCCGCCAGCGATCTCGCGGTGACCCTGGATGTCGCCCGCCTGCTCGCCGCTCTGCCGGCCGCGCAGGCCGCGCAGGTGGAATCGGCGCTCAAGCCCATTGCCAGCTCCCTCGGCAGCATCGACTACCGTGCCGAGCTGGTCGCCGATGGCATGCATGAGCGCTGGACCAGCCATGCTCCTCCTGGCACCCCCTTGCCGGTCAATCGCGACCTGCTCGCCCTGCTGCCGGCCAAGACGCTGCTGACCCTGGCCTTCGCCATCGACGGCAAGGCCATCTGGCAGGACAACCGCACAACGGTCCTCGACCAGATCGTCAGCTCCACCGGCGCCCCCACCCCGGAGGCGGCGCTGCAGCAGGTCGATCAGCAGCTGTCCGCCATGGGGCTGAACGTGACGCTGACCCAGCTGGTCGAAGGCCTGCGTGGGACGGTGGTGCTGGCGGTGACGCCGGGCTTTCCTTTCCCCAGCCCGACGCTGATGCTCCCGCGCTCGGCCGGCGTCGACCAGCTGGTGGGCCTGGCGCTCAAGCTCCTCCAGCTGAGCGCGCCCCCAACCGGTCAGAGCATCCCCCTGCCGCTGCCAGGGATACCCATCCCCATCACCCTGGCCGCCACCGCCGAGCAGTGGATCCTCAGCGGCGATGCCGCCCTGAGCGCAGGCTGCCTGACCGGCAAGCCCGGGGGCTGGAACGACAGCCCCGCGGGCAAGGCGGCGCTCGCCCATGCACTGGCCAGCTCCACCCTGATCGGCGCCAGCGATACCCCCAGCGTGCTGACCACCATCAGCAGCCTGGCCGCGCTGGCGCTGAACCAGATCGCCGCACTGGACGCCCAGGACAAGCAGGCGATCCTCCAAGGGCTGGCACGGCTCGCCGGGCTGGCCAAGACCGGCTGGCTGGTCGCCTATACCGAGAGCGGGCAGCGGGTGCTCGAGGATCGCGGCATCATCGGCATCGGCCCCTTCGCCGCCATCGCGGTGGCGGCTGCCTTCCGCGATGCCGCGGCACCCGGCATTCCGGCGCATGGCGATCCCCTCTCCGGCGCGATCGCCGTCCTCACCACCCAGATCCTGCCCGGAGAGCAGGCCTTCCAGCGCGGCGTCTACCTGGACCAGGATGGCGATGGCCATGGCGAATTCGGCTTCCTCAGCGAGCTGGCGGGTCTACGGGGGACGGCGGCTGCGCCGCAGGGCGTGCTGCAGCTGATCGACAGCCACATCGCCAGCGGCCCGGTGGATGGCTTCGCCTACGCCATCTTCCTGCCCGATGGCAAGGGCGGCGCCACCGGCGAGCCGGCCGCGCACGGGCCCCGGCCGGCAGATCCGGCAGCGGCCGGGGCGCAGGCGCGGCATTTCGTCGCCTATGCCTGGCCCACCACGCCGTCCGGCGGGCGGATGTATGCCATCACCGAGGCCGGCGTCGTCTTCAGCGCCGCAGCCACCGGCCACGCACCGGCATGGGGCGATCTGTTCGGCGGCGCCGGCTGGGAGGCGGCCCCGACCTGGTCGCGTGAGACGTCCAAGGAGCCGGCAGCCCCCCAGAAGGCGCCCGGGACCTTCTGACCGGAGGGGCATCAGCGCAGGACAGCGTGGACCCGGGCTCCACTGCGACGTCGGCTGGGCTGCGGATGCCGGGGCGATTGAAGGCGCGCGCCCTGGAGATAAGCCTGCGCCTCGCTCCGGCGCTGAAGCCGCACTCCAGGGAGTTCCATGGTCACCACCGGCATGAAGCGCTACCGCATCCGCAATGCCCAGCAGGCATCGCTGGTCGGCCCGCCGGGCCAGGAGCCGCTGGATCTGTGCACGCTGTTCGGCGACCAGGCTCCCCGGAAGCTGCGCGTGGACATCGGCTTCGGGCATGGCGAGTTCATCGCCGAGATGGCCAGCAGCCATGCCGAGGAGCGCTTCCTCGGCATCGAGCAGTCCGACCTGCGGGTGACCAAATGCGCGCACAAGTGCCTCAAGGCTGGGGCCGGGAATGTGCGCCTGTTCAGCGATGATGCCCACCATTTCGTCCGCTATCGCCTCCCGGTCGGGAGCGTCAGCCGCGCCTACCTCCTCTTCCCCGACCCCTGGCCCAAGCTCGCCCACCGCCGGCGCCGGCTGGTGACCCGCGACTTCCTCATCGACCTGTCCTGGGCGATGGCGCCGGGGGGCCGTTTCGCGTTCGCCTCCGACACCCACAACTACACCCTGCAAGTGCTCTCCAACTTGACCACCGTACCAGGGTTGTGGCGCGATTGCTATGCCCCGTCCGGCTACCGCATCGACATCGCCACGCGCTTCCCCACGGTGTTCGAGCGGCATAAGAAGGCCGAGGGCTGCACCATCATGTACGCGCTGGTGGAACGCACCTCTGCCCCTGCCCCGCAGCGCCTGCCCTGGCCGGCCGCGCCATCCCCGGGCGAGACCGCCCGCGGCAGCCGCCAGCCGCCACCGGAGTGATTGCGTTCGGCACGCCTCGCCGCCGGCCGGCCGGCGGCGAGGCGCATCGGTGTCTGGGAAAATCGATGACGGCGTACACGCTGCGTCAGTCACCCCCTTGCGAGCAGTATAGATCCTCTATGATAGCCGGTATGCATCACACCTCCGCTCGCGTGGCCATCACCGGTCTGCTGAATGGCAGCGGATTCGGCGAACGTGGGCTGGCATTGGTGACTGCGGCATCGCTGGGTGATGCAGACCAGGATGCGATCCGCCTGCGCCAGGCGGCCATCGAGCGCGCGCTCGAACTGCCCTGCGATCGGACGATCAGCTATTCCGGTCCGCTGCTGCTGGCCCCCATACCCAGCACCGAGCGCCAGCTCTGCCAGCAGCTGTGCCCGGCGATCTCCCAGCAGGCCTGCGATGTCGGCATGCAGCTGGCCTGCCTCGCCGCGCTGGCCAGCGTCTGGCCCCATGTCGGCAGCAATGAGCGCTCGGTGGTGCGCGGCCGCTTCCTCGATGGCCTGGTCAGCTCCCCGCCGCCCACTGGCTCGGTGGTCACCACCCAGCAGCTGTGCTCCTGGCAACGCGATCTGCCCACCGTCTTCGGCGATGGCACGGTCAGCGTCGCGAGCCTCAAGGCGATGCTGCTGGAGAGCCAACCCAAGGCGGCCAACTCGGTGCTCGCCGAGCACCTCGGCATGAATGCCGATGTCGCCACCCTGAGCTGGGCGCTGGGGGCGCTGACCGTCCAGCTGCGCCTGCAATACCACGACATCCACCGCCAGATCCTGCATGTGCTGCTCGGCACCGTCGCCAGCGAGCGGCTGGTCGCCTGGGCCGAACCCGACCACCTCATCACCCTGGTCGCCCAGCTGGCGCATCAGCTGTGGTGGTGCCGCCATGAAGGCCATCTGCCGCCGGTGCGCACCTGCATCGATCATGCCCACCGCACCCTGGCCGAGGGCATCGCCAGCGGCGATCTGACCGTTGCCCAGCGCGCGGCGCGCGCGGCCGCCAAGCAGCCTGCGGAATTCTGGCACCAGGTGTGGGCGATGCTCGACGAGCGCATCACCCACAACGATCCGCAGTGGACCCAGGCGCTGCACATCAGCGTCGCCACTGCCTGGCGCACCTCCACCGATGCGGTCTCCCCGGACGATGCCGCCGCCTTGGGCACGGTGTACGCCGATCTCGCCTACCGCGAGCGCACCACGCCCGAGCTGGCCGCCAACTGATCGGAGCAGGTCGGCCGAGCCGTCCTTGCATCGCTCCATCGTGATGTAACGATGGAAGAATGCTGATCTCCGATCTCCTGCGCCTGCTCGCCGATGAGACGCGGCTGCGTGTCCTGCACCTGCTGGAGCACGAGCCGCTGACGGTGGCCGAATTGCAGGAGGTCCTCGAGCTCGGCCAAAGCTCCATCAGCGGTCATCTCGCCAAGCTCAAGGGGGCGGGACTGATCCACGATCTGCCGGAAGGCAGCGCCAGGCGCTACCGACTGCGCGAGGACCATGATGGCATGCTGCGGACCGCCTGGCAGTCGATGCGCGACCTGTCGCTCGACGAGCCGCGCTTCGCCGCCGACCGCAAGCGCCTGGAGGACATCCAGGCGACACGCGGCAGCTCGTGGGTCGATCGCGTCGCCGGCAGCCTGCACCGCGAGTATGCTCCTGGGCGGACCTGGGAGAGCCTCTGCCATGGCCTGCTGCATTTCGCCAGCTTCGGCCGCTGCGTCGACATCGGGGCGGGCGATGGCGCGATGGTCGAGCTGATCGCACCACGCGCCACCACCCTGCTGTGCGTCGATCCCTCGCCGGCGATGGTCGCCGCCGGGCGCAGCCGGGTGCAGGCCCTCCATCCCGGCGCGGTGGAGTATCTCCAGGCCCCCGGCGAGAAGCTGCCATTGGCGGATCATTGCGCCGATTCCGTGCTGTTCCTGCAGAGCCTGCAGTACATCGCCGACCCGGCGGCCGCCCTCGCCGAGGCGGCCCGCATCCTCGCCCCCGGGGGTCGGCTGCTGGTGCTCACCCTGGTCAGCCACGGCTTCCCGGAGGCGGACGCCTTCGGCCATCGCCATCACGGCTTCGCCGCCGCCGACCTCAAGCGCTGGTCGCGTACGCTCGACCAGCCCCACGCCTACACCCTGCCGCCGGAAGGCCGCTCGCCACGCTTCCAGACCCTGATCTTCACCGCCACCCGCGCCGGCCGAGCCGCAGCCCGGGGGCGGCCATGACCAGCGCACCCTCCGCCCCCACGCCCGCCGATGTACCGGGCCACGGAGCTGCCGGGCACCAGTGCCAGGGCCACTGCCCGCATCATCGCGCCATCCCTCCCGGATGCGGCTGGGGCGAGGAGCCGCTCGACCGCTTCGGCTACCGGCGCGATGACCGAGCCGACCGCCTGCCCTATCTCGCCGCCCTGCGCGAGCATGTGCTGATCTACGATGGCGGCACCGGGACCGAGCTGTTCAAGTACCAGCTCACCGCCGAGGACTATGGTGGCGAGGCGACCAATGGCTGCCCGGAATACCTGCTCAAGACCAGGCCGGAGATCATGCCCGCCATCCACCGGCGCTACTACGCCGCCGGAGCGCAGGTGGTCGAGACCAATTCATTCGGCGCGATGCCGCACGTGCTCTCGGAATTCGGGCTGCAGGCCCAGGCCGAGGAGCTCGCCACCCTCGCCGCGCGGGTGGCGCGCAGCGCCGCCGACGAGTACGCCAAGCCGGGTTCCCCACGCTTCGTCGCCGGGGCGATCGGTCCCGGCACCAAGCTCATCTCGCTCGGCCATATCGACTGGTCGACGCTCTTCGACAGCTACCTGGTCGCCTGCCGCGGCCTGATCGCGGGCGGCGCCGATCTCATCCTCATCGAGACCGCCCAGGACATCCTGCAGGTCAAATGCGCGGTGTTGGCGGCGCGCGCCGCCATGCGCCAGCTTGGACGCGAGCTGCCGATCCAGACCCAGATCACCATCGAATCATTCGGCACCATGCTCGCCGGCACCGATGTCGCCGGAGCGCTGACCGCGCTCGAGGCGCTGCCCATCGACGTGATCGGCATGAATTGCGCCACCGGCCCGGATCTGATGGACACCCACATCCGCTATCTCGCCGAGCATGCCACGCGCTGGGTCTCCTGCCTGCCCAACGCCGGCCTGCCGCGCAATGTCGGCGGCCGGGCGGTCTTCGACCTCAGCCCCGAGGAGCTGGCGCGCTGGCAGAGCAAGTTCGTGCGCGAATACGGCGTCAATGCCGTCGGCGGCTGCTGCGGAACCGGCCCGGAGCACATCAAGGCGCTTGCCGCCGCGGTGGGAGGAGCGACCCCCGGACGCGCACGCAGTGACAGCATCACGCCGTCGCTGTCCTCGCTCTACACCGCGACGCCGCTCAGGCAGGATGCCGGCATCCTGATCGTCGGCGAGCGCACCAATGCCACCGGATCGAAGGCCTTCCGCGAGCTGCTGTTCAAGGACGACTACGACGGCATGGTGGCGCTCGCCCAGGAGCAGGTCGCCGAAGGCGCGCATGTGCTCGATGTCTCGGTCGCCTGGACCGGCCGCAATGAGCGCCGCGACATGGATGCGGTGATGTCGCGCTTCGCCACCGCGGTCAACCTGCCGATCATGGTGGACAGCACGCAGATCGACGTCCTCGAGGTCGCGCTCCAGCACCTCGGCGGGCGCGCCATCATCAACTCGGTGAACCTCGAGGATGGGGAGGAGAAGTTCGACAAGGTCTGTGCCCTGGCCAAGCGCTACGGCGCCGCCCTGGTCGCGCTCACCATCGATGAGGATCGCGAAGCGGGCATGGCCAAGAGCGTCGAACGCAAGGTCGCCATCGCCGAGCGCATCTACCGGCGCATCACCGAGTACCATGGCCTGCCCGGCACCGGCATCCTCTTCGACCTCCTGACCTTCCCGATCACCCAGGGCGACGAGGATACGCGCAAGCTCGGGGCATACACCCTCGACGGCATCTCCGAGCTCAGCCGGCGCCTCCCGGACGTCGGCTTCATCCTCGGCCTCTCGAACATCTCCTTCGGGGTCAAGCCGCATGCGCGCCAGGTGCTCAATTCGGCGTATCTCGATGAGGCGATCAAGCGCGGGCTGACCAGCGCCATCCTCAACGCTGCGAAGATCAAGCCGGTGAATCAGATCCCGGCCGACGAGCTGACCATGTCGCTCGACCTGATCTACGACCGCAGAACCTTCGGCGCGGACGGCCAGAGCACCTACGACCCGCTGTTCGCCTTCGTCGACCATTTCACCAAGAATGCCTCCGCCACCGCCCTGAGCGCCGATGCCGAGCTGGAGCTGCCGATCGAGGCGCGGCTCAAGCGGCGCATCATCGACGGCAAGAAGGTCGGCGTCGAGAAGCATCTCGACGAGGCGCGCACCCGCTATACGCCGATCCAGATCATCAACCAGATCCTGCTCGACGGCATGAAGGAGGTGGGCGAGCTGTTCGGCTCGGGCAAGATGCAGCTGCCCTTCGTCCTGCAGTCGGCCGAATGCATGAAGGCCTGCGTCCGCCATCTCGAGCAGTTCATGGAACGCGAGGAGGGCAGCCACAAGGGCACCATGGTGCTCGCCACGGTGCGTGGCGATGTGCATGACATCGGCAAGAACCTGGTCGACATCATCCTGACCAACAACGGCTTCAAGGTGGTCAACCTCGGCATCAAGCAGTCGATCGAGGACATCCTCAAGGCCGCCGAGATCCATCAGCCGCACGCGCTCGGGATGTCGGGGCTGCTGGTCAAGTCGACGGTGGTGATGAAGGAGAACCTCGAGTACCTCGCCAGCCGCGGGCTGAAGTGTCAGGTCCTGCTCGGCGGCGCGGCCCTCAACCGGGCCTATGTCGAGAACGATCTGCGCGCGGTCTACAATCGTGCCGGCCTGAGTGCGCATGCGTCCGGCCCCCCTGGCAGCGCCCTGCGAACCATCCCCGATCAGCCCGCGCATCTGGTGTGGTATGCCGCCGACGCCTTCGATGGCCTGCAGCTGATGAACGAGCTGTGCGAACAGGTGCCGCCGGAGAGCCGCCGATTGACCACTCGGGCCGCACGCGTGGCGACGGTCAGGACCGCCAACCAGATCCTGCAGGAGAAGCTCGAGGCCGGCAAGGCCTACGTGCCCTCGGATATCGCCCCGGCCAAGCGCATCCCGCAGCCGCCCTTCTGGGGGCGCCGGGTGGTGCGCGCCGATGAGCTCGACATCTCGACCATCAGCCGCTACATCAACACCAATGCCCTGTTCCGCGGGCAATGGGGCTTCCGCCAGGGCCAGGAGCTCAGTGTGCAGGCCTGGCAGGCGCTGGTGGAGCGCGAGGCCGAGCCGGTGCTCCGCCGCCTGGTCGAGCGGGCGCAGCGCGAGCGGCTGCTCGAACCCAAGCTCTGCTACGGCTTCTTCCCGTGCGCCTCCGAGCGCAACGACCTGATCGTCTTCGATCCCGCCAGCGGACGCGAGTGCGCACGCTTCAACCTGCCCCGGCAGAGCGAGGCGGGCTCACGCCACCTGTGCATCAGCGACTTCTTCCGTCCGCTCGGTGCCCCAGCGATCGGCGATGAGGCTGCCTATATCCCTGAGCCGGCGTGGCGCAACGGCGCGCGCGATTGCCTCGCGCTGCACGTGGTGACCATGGGCGCGGTCGCCTCGCAGGAGTGCCAGCGGCTATTCGCCGCCGACAGCTACCAGGAGTATCTCTACTTCTACGGCTTCTCGGTGGAATGCGCCGAGGCGCTGGCGGAATACTGGCACAAGCGCATCCGCCAGCAGCTGGGCATCGCCGGCGATGACGCCCTGGACCTGCCCAAGCTCTTCACCCAGGGCTACCAGGGCAGCCGCTATTCGTTCGGCTACCCGGCCTGCCCGCGGCTGGAGGACCAGCGCCATCTCCAGGACCTGCTCGGCTGGGGCGAGATCGGCATCGAGCTCTCGGAGGAGTTCCAGCTCCATCCCGAGCAGAGCACCTCGGCCCTGATCGTCCATCATCCGCAGGCACGCTACTTCAACCTCTGAGATGGCGCTGCTTCGGCTGCCAGGCCGGGAGCAGGGAGTTGCCGGCAGCTTCGGCGGAACCGGCCATCAGATGGCATCCATGAGGTGGTTGAGGCGCAGCTGGCGCAGCTGGGTGGCCGCCTGGGCGCTGAGATTGGACAGCGCGATGCGCAGCGGGGCGGCCGCATGGCTGAGCTGGATCAGCCATGCGACCAGCAGCGAGTTGAGGTTGTCGATCGCCGCCAGGTCGACGGACAGCGTGGCGAAGGCCACCCCCTGCACCCAGCCATGCTCGGAGGCATCCGCCATCTGCGCCAGCCGGGGCAGCCCGCGATGCAGCTGGAGGAGCAGGCCGTCGCCGGTGATGACCACCGCGAAGGGCCGCTCGAGCAGCGGCGATGGCGCGCGCGGCGGCGCCTCGAGCGCGAGCACCCTCGCATCATCGATGATCTCGACTGCCCGCCGGGCGTCCGCGCCCAGGCCCTCGAGGCAGATGAATGCGTGGCGCTCGCGGGCAGCGGCGATGGCGGCAGCGAGGAAGGCGATCGGCAGGCGCTCGACCCCGGAGCAGTCGATGGTCAGCCGCGTATCCGCACGCACCAGCCGCGACAGCCGATCGGCATAGCCCGTAGCAGGCAGATCCGACAGCTTGAAGACCGATGTCGTCATAGTGCTCCCGGTCGGTGGGACCTGCCGGGTGGTTCGTATCCGGGCGTGACCGCAGCTCAAGGCAAAACAGATCCCTCCAGCCTCCCTCAGCGCCTCATGCGGGGGTGTCGAGATCGCGCCGCTGGAGCAGGTGGTAGTAGCGCCGGCAGAAGCGATGCGCCTCATCGCGCACGTACATCAGCAGCTTCAACCCGGGGTCGCGCTTGGAGAGCTGCACCTCGCTGCCATCCAGGCGCACCACGGTCTCCTCGCGCTTGGCCAGACCGATCATGGTCGGCAGTTCAACCCCATGGTGGATCAGCGCATCCCGTGCGCTCGCCAGCTGGGCGTGTCCGCCGTCGATCAGCACCAGGTCCGGCATCGGTGACCCCTCGTCGCGCAGGCGGCGGTAGCGCCGGCCGACCACCTCGCGCATCGCGGCGACGTCGTTGTTGCCCGGGTCGCCATCGCCCTGGCCATCCTCGCCGCGCACCTTGAAGCGCCGGTAGGCGTCCTTGTTCGGAACCCCGGAGACGAACTGCACCAGGCTGGCGACCACGTTGGTGCCCTGCAGGTGCGCGATGTCGAAGCCCTCGATCACCCGGGGCGGTCCCGGCAGCGCGAGGGTGGTGCGCAGAGCCTCCAAGCCGGCATGGATATCGATGGTCGGAGCCTCCGGCTCATCGTAGTCACGCAGGCGGCCGCGGCTCTTGAGGCGATCGAGCGCCTGGATCTGGTCACGTGCCCGCGCCGCCTCCTCGTAGTGCTGCGACCGCGATGCCTCCTGCATGCGTTCGCGCAGCCGCGACAGCACCTGGCCCTTGCTGCGCCCGCCGAGGAAGGCGCGCAGGGCGCGGATGTCCTCGCCGTACTGCTCGGCGCCGACGCGCAGGGTGCAGGGCGCGGAGCAGCGCTTGATGTGGAAATTCAGGCAGGGGCTGAAGCTGCGGCGCTTGGGATCGCCCTCGTGCAGGTCGAGGTCGCAGACGCGGAAGCGGAACACGCGCATGAGGAAGTGGTAGGCGCGATGCAGCTCCTTGGCCGAGGCGAACGGCCCATAGATGTCGACCTCCTTCAATCCGCGTTCGCGGGTGATGAAGACGCGCGGAAACTCCTCGCGGGTGACCACCAGGATGGGATAGGTCTTGTCGTCCTTCAGGCGCACGTTGTAGCGCGGCTTGAGCTCCTTGATCAGGGCGTTCTCAAGCAGCAGCGCCTCGACCTCGGAGTCGGTGGCGATGATCTCGAGATCGGCGATCTCCTGGACCAGCCGCAGCGTCCTGGCCGGATGCCCATCGCGCGCCTGGAAGTAGCTCGCGACCCGGCGGCGCAGCCGCTTGGCCTTGCCGACATAGATCTCCACCCCCGCTGCATCCTTGTAGATGTAGCAGCCCGGCGTATCGGGCAAGCCGGCGATCTTCGCGGCGAGTGCTGGTGGCGGGGGGATGTCCATCTCGTCTCTCACGCTCGCGCCGCCGGCTATCAGGGGCGCGCCTGGCAGAGCAGCTCGGCAAGGCCGGCGCTCGGCGGGCGAGCTGGCCTGCGCTAGTCGATCTTGACGCGGTCCTTGTTCTGGCTCCACCAGGTGTCCCACGCCTTGCGCAGCGCGGCGTGGTTGGCCTGGTGCCAGGCGCTCCAGCGCTTCATGCCGGCATCGATGGAGGTCTCGTGGTCGCTCTTGCCCGGCAGGGGCGGTAGACCGTTGGCTCCCGGCTTGGCGTTGACCGCAGGGATCTCGTCATGCTTGCACAGCGTCACCAGCATCTTGTCGGCATAGAGGGCGACCACCGGCTCGGGATCATCCAGGGCGGCGACGATGGTGGTGATGCAGGCCTTGGTCCCCACCGCCTCGAGGACCTCGATCGAGCCCATGCGCACACCCCAGTCCTGATTGGATATCAGCGCTTCGCACAGGTCGTTCTCGATCGCCGAGCCACGGCTGATGAGCTTGGTCTTGGCATCATCGTAGGCCTTCGAGGCCTGCGCATCGGTGGCCTCGTCCTTGGCATTGGCGAGCAGGGCGATCTCGGCGAGGATGGTCTGGTGTTCGGTCTCACCGCGTTGCTCCGGGGTGGTCGAGAACAGCGGCTGGCGCTCATCACCGCAGCCGCCAATGGCCAGGTAGCCCAGCAGGGCGACCAGCCCCACGAGCATGCCGCGGGCGCGCTGGCTGGCCCACGAGCGAGCGGTGCCAGCACCCGGGATGGGAGTCGTCATCGCGCTGCGGCTGGCATGCACGCGGTGGAGGGCTGGACGGCGGCGGAGAAGGTCTGACATGGGGTCTCCACACCTACCTGACGGGATGGTGCTGTCGAGGGACGATGGCCGTGGCTCACACGCCCCGGTGCAGAACGCGCACCTGCCCGGCGTGCTCGATGGCGTAGCTGCCGATCTGGGCCAGGAACGGCTCACCATCGCATTGCATCGCTCCCGGACGATCGATCTCGATGCGCAGCCCCCGCACCGATCCCAGGCGTAGCGGACGTCGCCAGCCGGCGGTGACCAGCCCCAGGGCCACGCCCTGGGCGAGGGCGACCACCTCGGCCAGGCCATCATCGCACTGCTGCCCACGGCAGAGCCGCACCCCGCCGGCATAGCTGGGGATGCTCGCCATCACCAGGGAGCTGGCCCACGGTGGCGAGGGAGACAGGCCTGGGTACGTGGCCCGCGACCAGCCGGCGAGCAGGGGCGACCGAGTCGCCGCGCCAAGTGCCGCATAGACCACGCGGTTGGTGAGCGATCCGCGTACCAGCCGGGGATGACGTTGACGGGTGTCATGGAAGCGGGCGACGATGCGGGCATCGATGCCCACGCTCCAGTAGTTGAACCACGCCCTGGCGATGCCCGGACCGCGCAGCACCCAGCGGTCGAGCACGGCGGCGCAGCCGGCCCGCAGGCGGCCGATGGCGAGCAGCAGGGCCCGGTCCCCCAGCCCAGGAGCGCGCCAACCCAGCACCCGGGCCAGATCGTTGCCCGTCCCCAGGGGCAGGATGCCGACCGGAGGCGGCGGCAGGCCCGGTCTGGCACGCTGGGCCTGGAAGGCGGCTTCGAGGACCGCGGCAGCCGTGCCGTCCCCGCCACAGGCGACGAGCGCAGCACCCGTCTGCTGGGCGGCGCTGGCGATCTGGCCCAGCCCCCCCCCCAGCGCCACCACCTGGCTGTCAGGAGCCAGGCGGGAGAGTTGTCCCGCCAACAGCCGGCCGCGGCCGTCGCCGCTGGCCGGATTCACCACGAAAATCAGCTCACGCACCCGGTTTACCCCTGGTTCAGCAGGTCAGATTGCCCGTGGTCGGGGAGTTTGACGGTCGCGTTGACAGGGTAAAGCCAGGGACTGGTCGCCCGCCGGGGGCAAGCTCGGCCTGGCGAGCGGTACTGCAACCCCCGCGAGGTTGCGCTGTGTTGTTGACTGGCGAGACCCCCGCGACTATGAAACTAAGCATGTAAACCCGTTTCCCGAATCGACGCTAGCCGATTCCGAGCCTCGTCGCCCGGAGCAAGGCGGTGTCCACCGGGATACCATGAGAGACGAGAGGAAACCGCGGGTGGAATCCGAACTGGAACGCCTTCGCAAGAAGGTCGAGAACTTTCCGTCCGCGTCGGCCTATAACCGGCTCGCCGAGTTGATGCGCCTGGGCGGAGATGTCGCCGGTGCGGCCCAGGCATGCCGACGCTGCATCAAGGAATTCCCCCGCAATGGCCAGGCCTACGTGATCCTCGCAGAGATCGAGATGACTGGCGGCAAGAAGGAGGACGCGGTCAAGAACCTGATCACCGCGGTCGAGCGCGATCCGCGCAGCTACACCGCCCACCGCATGCTCGCGGAGTATTACGCCGTCTCCGGCAAGGTCAGCCAGGCCCTTCAGCACCTCCGCCTGATCCTCACCTTCAAGGCCAATGACCCCTTGGTGATGCAGAAGATCGAGCAGCTCACCGGCAAGCCCGGATCGGCTGCCACCGCGGCCCCGGCCAACACGCCGGCATCGGGCAGCCCGACCCTGACCCGGGCGAGCCCCACGGTGATCAGCGTCACCCAGCCGGCCAAGGGCTCCGAACCGCTCCCATTCAACCCCCCCGGCAAGAGCGGCCCCGGCGACAGCCTGCAGGCGCTATGCAGGGAGACCGGGGTGCGCGGGGCGCTGATCGCCGATGAGAAGGGCCGGGTGGTCGCCAGTTCGGGCCTGGCCGCCGGCCAGGAGGACCTCCTCGCCGCCCTCGCCGCCGAGATCGGGGCCGCCAGCCTGATGGCCATCAAAGCCATCGGCCAGGAGAAGCTCACCACCTGGACAGTCGCGGCGAGCCAGGGCCAGGTGCTCGCCTTCAAGCGCGACCAGCCCTTCAGCGTGGTGGTGCTGGCCGAGCCGGGAGTGCGGCCCGCGATGCTCGAGATCCGTGCGCGTCAAGCGCTCATCGACCTGGGAGCGGCCTGACATGCAGGAAATCCTCACGCAGCTGAATCGCGTGCGTGGTGTCGGCGGTTCCCTGCTGGTCAGCGGCGAAGGACTCGCCATGGCCTCAGCGCTGCGCGATGGCACCGACGAGGCCCAGCTCTCGGCCACCATCGGCAGCCTGATCGAGCACAGCCAACGCCTCGGCAAGCATCTCGAGCTCGGAGCGACCAGGCACGTCCACGCCGCAGGAGATCAGGGCGGTGTGCTGCTGCTTGCGGCCGGCAACGGCTATCTCGTGGTGCTGATCGATCCCGCCGCCAACCTCGCCCTGCTGCAACTTGAAACCAAGCCCTTCCTCGAACGCATAGCCCAACGCCTCGCGCTGTAGCACGACTCCGACTCCCGCCCCACCGCGCCGTCCAGAGAAAACGCCATGGTTCAAATCAATTTCGGCCAACGTGAAGTCAGCTGCAAGGTGGTCTTCTACGGACCAGGCATGTCGGGCAAGACCACCAACCTTGAGATCATCCACAAGAAGGCGCCCAAGGATGCGGTCGGAGAGATGGTCTCGATCGCCACCGAGACCGACCGCACGCTCTATTTCGACTTCCTGCCCCTCGACCTCGGTCAGGTGGCGGGGATGCGCACCAAGTTCCAGCTCTACACGGTACCAGGGCAGATCTACTACAACGCCACCCGCAAGCTGGTCCTCCAGGGTGTCGATGGGGTGATCTTCGTCGCCGACTCGACGCCGGACAAGATGCCCGAGAATCTCGAGTCGCTGCAGAACCTGCGCGACAATCTCGCCGAGATGAATCTGACCATCGACGATGTCCCGCTGGTGCTCCAGTACAACAAGCGCGACCTGCCCAATGCGCTCTCCATCGCGGCGATGAACGCCGAGATGAACCCGATGAACGCCCCGGTATTCGAAGGGGTCGCACGTGAAGGCAAGGGGGTATTCGCCACCCTCAAGGAGATCAGCCGGCTGGTGATCGAGAAGCTCAACAAGGAGCATGCCCCGGCCGCCAACCGCCGCCGTACCAACTCGTCGCTGACCCCGACGCAAAGCCCGACACCGACTAGGCCGGCCGGCGCCAACACACCAGCCCAGGTCCAGGCACTGCCGCCGCAGACCATGGCCCCGGCACATTCCAACACGCCCCTGTCGCAGCCCCGTCTCCCGCCGCGGCCGCCGCCACCGGCCAGCCAGCCGGCACCGCGGCCGCAGCCCGCCGCCCAGGCCGCGCCTCCCAGTCCGCCTCCGGCCCCGGCACCGGCACCGCCAGCCGCTGCGGCACCGGCTGACAACTTGCGCGACAAGCATCTCGCCAAGGCCAAGCCTCCGGCTCTCGAGCGGGCCCAACCGCAGAAGATCAACCTCGGTGCCACCGACCCGAGCCTCAAGCGCTACCAGGAGACCCAGAAGCCTGGAACCGCCGGGATCAAGACCCTGCTGATGGTGCTGATCGCCCTGATCGTGGCGATGATCCTGATCGTCATCCTGGTGGTCTTTGTGCCGCCGGTGCGCGCCTTGCTGCCGATCGAGATCCAGCAGAAGCTCCTCGGACCGGGCTCGGCGCCGCCATCGGCCCCTGCCCCAGCTGCCCCAGCGATCACGCCGGCAGCCCCAGCTCCGGCACCAGCCACGCCCGCCGCCGCGCCGACTGCGGTCACCCCGGCACCGGCTGTCGTGCCGGCGGCGGCAGCTGCGACGACGGTGGCGAAGCCGGCTGCGGCCGCACCCGTCGCCGCGCCCGCGGTCGCACCGGTGGCGTCACCAGTGGCGCCGCCTGCCGCTTTGCCTGCCGCCCCAGCCGCCCCAGCCGCCGTTCCCGCCCAGCCCGCGGCTGCGGTCCCAGCCGCCACCGTACCCGCCGCGAAGCCACCGCCATCTCCGACCACTCCTGCTGCTGCGGCCGCCCCGGCAGCGGCTCCTGCCGAGGGTGCCAATGGTAAGTGACAATGATGCGCTGCGTCTGCGCCGCCTGGTCTTCTATGCGTCGGACATCGACCGCATCAATGCCGTCCTGCTCGGCTTCGTCAAGAAGGCCAACGCCCAGAGCGCCCTGGTGATCGACAAAGAGGGCCACATGGTGGCCCGGCAGGGCTTCTTCAAGCAGGATTCCTCGACCCTTGCCGCGCTGGTCTCCGGCAGCTTCGCCAGCACCCGTGAGGTCGCCCGCCTGCTGGGCGAACCCGAGTTCCGGGTGCTCTTCCATCAAGGGCAGGGGCAGAGCATCCACATCACCCTGATCGGCGAGCGCACACTGCTGGTGACGGTATTCGCCGGCAACATCAAGGCCGGCATGATCCAGGTCCTGTGCAAGGAACTCTCCGCCCAGCTCGAAGTGATCCTGAGCGATGCGCAGACGCGCAAGCCGCAGGAGGGCGCAAACGAGGGCCTGGGGAAGAATTTCTCCGACGAGATGAAGAACCAGCTCGATTCGCTGTTCGGGAACCTCTGACCGCGAGCGCCAGAGCACCTCACCCCGTCTTGTCCCACCCCAGGCACGTCCACCCATGGGATTCCAAGGTCAGCTCAGTTCCGTCAACCTGACGGATATCTTCCAGACCCTGCAGATGAATCGGCAGACCGGCACCCTCTCGGTGACCAGTCCTTCGGGGAATCTGCATCTCTACTTCGATGGTGGCCAGATCAGCCTGTGCAGCTCGCCGCTGATCGAGGGCAAGCCGTTCCTCCTCAATGCCCTGCTGCGCAAGAACCTGCTGACCCCCGAGCAGGTCGCCGAGGTGCACCAGCGCCGCGTCAGCTCGCAGCAGTCCCTGCGCGACCTGCTGCTGGCCGGGCATTTCATCGGCGAGCCGGAGCTCGACGAGGTATGCGCGTGGTGCGTCGAGGAGCTCTCCTGCCCGATCTTCGAATGGCATGAAGGCGACTTCACCTTCACCGATGGTCCGCCGGTCAATGAACTGGTCACCGAGGACATCGTGGCGATGGGCCGGGTAGGGCTGGCCACCACCCAGCTGGTGCTCGAAGCCACCCGGCGCAAGGACGAATGGAAGCGCATTCGCGAGGTCATCACCGACGCCAATGCGCTGTACATGGTCGACAACGACGGGCGCAGCAACCTGCGCAACCTGCAGACCGATCCCGAGATGCTCAAGGTGCTGCGCTACCTCGATGGACGCCATGCGCTCGACGAGATCGCCACCGCCGTGGGGGTCACCAAGTTCGATACCTTCGCCATCACCGCCCAGCTGGTCCTTGCCGGCGTCGCGCGCCAGCGCACGCCCGAGGAGATCGTCGTCGATGCCCAGGAGCTGCGCAGCTCCGGGGCGCTCGAACAGGCCAAGACCCTGCTCGAGAACATCCTCGCCACCGCCAACGTGCCGGAGGTCATCAGGCCCCTGGCCGAGATCTGCACCCAGCTCAAGCAGGCCCCCCGTGCGGTCGAACTCTACCTGGAGCTGATCCAGATCGCCCAGGATCAGGGCAATCTCGAGCAGGCCCGTGCCGACCTGGACACCGTGCTCGAGCTGTCACCCGACGATCCGGATCTGCAGTTCGACCGCGCCAAGGTGCTCAGCGAGCTGGGCGCGATGGAGGAGGCCGCAGGCGCCTACGTGGCCGCCGCCCAGGCCTATCTCGGCACGCGCGACACCGCCCGCGCCATCGATGCCTGCCATCGGGCCAAGAACCTCCTGCCGCGCTCCCCGGATCCGCACCGCTTCCTCGCCAAGGCCTATCTCATGGATGGCCAAACCGAGAACGCGCTGGTCGAGTACAAGTCGCTCTGGCATGCCCTGCTGTCGTCAGAGCGCCCGCGCCGGGCGATCGAGATCCTGCATTCCACCCTGGAGACCGACTGCCGCTTCAACAACATCAAGGAGCAGGTCCTCAATCACGCGCAGAACTCGGAGGCGATCAAGACCAGCAAGTCGACCCGCATGCTGGTCAACCTGGTGATCGTCCTGCTGCTGATCGGCGCCGGCTGGTTCGGCATCAACTACTACCAGAATGTGGTGCGCGTCAATCAGGCGAAGGAGAAGATCCAGCTCTTCAAGGCCGCCGAGAGCGAGCGCATCAACAGCGGGCAATACGCCGAGCTCTTCGATGAGATCAAGGTGCTGCGCCAGACCTACGGCACCACGACCGAACGTCAGGATATCGAGCAGCTGGACACCGACCTGCGCCATACCTACGAGAGCAACGCCGCCGATCAGGTGAAGAAGGCCCGCGACCTGCTGCCGACCCAGCGTGAGCAGGCCCTGACGCTGCTGGCCAGCATCCCGGTGCACTTCCCCGGCACCCCGGCCGAGGACGAATCCAAAGCGCTGATCTCCAGCGATGCCGAAGACCAGGTGACCCAGCACACGCGCCTGATCCTGGACGGCGCACAGCGCAAATGGAGCGCCTTCGACTGGGATGGCGCGCTTGCGGACATCCAGCCGCTCATCCTGCACCCGCTGCCGAAGGCGATGGCCGAGCAGGTCAACTCGCTGGCCGCCTCCTGGTCGAACAAGGTCGTCAGCGCCAAGGACCTCTTCGAACGCGCCAGCGCCATCGAGAGCGCTGGCCGCGACCGCGATGCGCTCGAGGCCTTCCGCCGGGCGGCGAAGGGCAAAGGCGAGCAGTACGCGGCACAGGCGCGCGATCGGCTGGCCAAGCTGGAAGTGCGGCTCGCGACCGAGACCGGCAAGGCGGTGCAGCAGGCGCTCGAGCATGGCGATGACAAGCTCGGGTTCGATCAGCTCGACCAGCTCAAGGCGCAATGCCAGAGCGCCTCGACCAAGGATGTCTCCGAGGTCTATGCCCGGCTCGAGCTGCCCTTCACCATCAAGATCGACTCGCATCTCGCCCGCGTCATCATCAAGCATCCCGGCCAGGGGGACCAGCAGGCCCATGCTCCGGCCGGAGCGCACGGTCCCTGGTCGGTGCGCATCACCTTCCTCCCCGGCGAGACCGTGACGGTCGAGGTGCGGCGCCCCGGATTCACCGTCCAGACGCTGCCGATCGCAGCCCAGTCACGGCATTCGCAGGCCTCCATCCAGCTCTCGCGCGGACCGTTGTGGCAGACCGATCTCGGCGGCATCCCGCTGACCTCCCCTGTCGCGACCGGCAAGTTCGTGCTGATCGGTACCAACAAGGGTACCTTGGAAGTGGTCGACGTCGGCCTGGGTACCAGCAAGCCGGTGACCTTCCCCGCCACCGTCGACGAGTTCAAGGCCCCCCCGGTGGTGTTCCAGAACTTCGCCTACATCGTGCTCGACAACCGCCTGTTCGTCATCGATGTCGCCACCCACAATGAGGTCTGGCGCTACCCGCCAGGCGACAACCAGAGCCCGCTGCAGCTGACCGGCTCGCTGTGGGTGCAGGACCATGAACTGATCCCAAACCAGCTGCTGTTCTTCCTCGGTGCGCGCAAGGGCGAGGTCCTGACCTTCAGCCTCGATCAGCGGCGCATCATCCCCTACCAGAGCATCGACCTGCACGCCGAGATCACCGGACTCCTGGTGGGCGACCAGTTCGAGCCCAACCACACCTACCTCTACGTCCCCTCCGGCAACCAGCTGCAGGTCTTCGATACCTCGTCTGCGACCGAGAAGAGCCCATCCAGCCCAGCCTTCCAGCTCCATACCCGGGGCGAGGTGGTGGGTCGGGTGGTGCATGCGAACGTGGGTGGCCATGCGGCCATGCTGGCGATCGACAACAGCGGCCTGCTGGTGGCGGTCGATGTCAATCCTAACGTTCCCGACATCAAGCGAGCCATCGCCTCCTGGGCCATTGATGGCACCGGTGTGGGCATCGTGGTCAATCAGCCCGCCAATGTCGCCTACCTTGCGTTGGCCGAGGGCAGGGTGGTCGCCTGCGATCTGGCCCATCCCGGGCAGCTGCTCTGGCGTTCACCGGCACAGGCCAACTACGGCGCCTTGGTCGCGGCACCGGTGATCGGCAACCACGGGATCTATGTCGCCGATGCTGCCGGCCTGCTGCATTGCATCGACCCCGCTACCGGCACCGAGCGCTGGAACGCCACGCTCAGCGGCCCGGTCTCGGCCGGCATACTCAGTAGCGAGGGCCGCCTGTTCGTCCCGACCCGCAATGGCATGATCGCCTGCTTCGAGGAAGGCGACGAGTGAGTTTCGGCCGCGATGAGTCCTGACAGCTTCCCCCACTCCCATCGTCTTCAGCATGGTACATTCGTTCTTAATCTTGCAACGCCACGCCGTTACGCCTCAACGCCGTCCTTCAGCCAGAGTATTGCCTGGCAGCGGGCCCAGCCGCGTCGAGGCTGCCCCCAGGATGAATCACCCATGCCCCGCCGCGCCTTTACCCTGCTCGAACTCCTGGTGGTCATCAGCATCATCGCCGTGCTGGCGGCGCTGCTGACTCCGCTGATCGGAATCGCCCGCAAGGCCGCGCGGAACGCCAAGTGCGCTGCCCAGATGGGACTGATCGAGGCCGCGCTGGCCGGCTACCGGGATGCAAACGGCGTCTATCCAGAGAGCTATGGCACCACCCCAGGGTCCACCTCGGACATCTACACCACCACCCTGTCGACCGGCGGAAGCGGGTCCTCCGCGGTCGGCATCCCCGCCTCCAGCCCGATCACCGAGACCGCCTGGCGGGGGCTGAGCCAGGCGCTCAAGCTCCAGCTGCAGACCATCGATCCCGATACCTTCCGCATCGACACCTCCACCGGCGATCCCCGCGCGACCTACATCGTCGATCCCTACGGCTCCATCCAGAGCTTCGCGGTCTACCGCTACCGTCCGTCCCGCTACTACCCGTTCGGGACCTCGACCATCATCACCATCGATGGTCCCAATCCGCCCAATCCCAACAGCTACCAGCTGTGGTCCTGCGGCTGGGATGGCAAGGACGAGTACGGCCAGCAGCTCCTGACCGTCAATGGCGTCACCATCAAGGGTGACGACATGACCAACTGGTCGAACAAGTAGGGCGCTCACGTATGGCCGGCCAGAGCTGCTCCCGGCATGTGCTGGCACCCCGCCTGGCTACCACGCAGGGTGTCACCCTCGCCGAGCTGCTGGTGGTCATCGCCATCATCTCCTTCCTCCTGGCGATCAGCGTCGGCGGGCTGTTCCGCAACCGCTCGGCGAACAAGCTGCTCGCCACCGAGCAGATGCTCACCGACTTCATCCGCCAGGCCATCCATACCGCCAAATCGACCGGAGCGCCGGTGGTGCTGAACATCACCCCCAACAATACCAGCGATCCCACCCTCGGCTGGACCGTCGCCGGGGTGAGCCGCGCCTGCATCTGGAGCGATGATTTCGACGATACTGCCGGTGGCACCAGGACATTGCCGGTGATCACGCCGGTGACCGCCCCGACCAACATGCCGCCCATGAACGGCATCACCATCGGCATGAATGGCAATGGCATGACCGGCATCAGCTCCTCCTTGCAGGAGACCGCCACCCTGAGCCATGCGCAGCAGCTGGTGCGCGGCAGCCGCCAGGACGGCTTCTACCTCGCCTGCGCGGTACGTCTGGTCGGCGACCAGGTACTGCCGGCGATCGCCAAGCTGAAGCAGAACCAGCAGAATTCCGGCGGCGGCCAGCTGCTATCGATCCCGCTGATGCTCATCGGCTCGGCCGGCGATGACCAGGTGTCGGAGAGCCTGGGCGGCATGATGCTGGTGCAGGTCCTGCGCAAGGAGCAGCCGGCGCCCCAGGCGGCGCCCGCCAACGCACCCACCCCTCCGGCGCCCATCCCGCCCGCGCCCGCGCTCAACTCACCGCCGCCGCAGCCATACCTGAACAATTTCGAGCTCATCGGCTGGACCGCCCCCTATGAACCCAGCGGCGTGCCGCCTCCTGAAGCGGCCGATGAGGTGTCCTCCATCCAGGAGGACAGCCACCCGCTGATGACCGATCCGAACAACGTCCTCAACCAGATCCCCACCCTGCGCGACCAGCCGCCGCTGCACCCCTCCTTCCCGGCCACCGGCAGCGATCTCGACGTCGCCTCTCCTATCGGCGTCGACCAGTGGATCGAGGTCGGCCTGCTGTTCGACGGCACCACCCTGACGCTGTACCGCAATGGCCGCCGGGTCGGCGAACGCCCGTACACCGGTCCGCCCAACAGCTTACCGCCCAACAAGGACACCATCTTCGTCGGCCAGGCCACCGTCCCTGGTGCCGGCCAGGTCTTCAGCGGTGCGTACGCCGTCTTCGATGACGTCCGGCTGTACCGCATCGGCACCGATCAGCTCGGACAGCTGCCAAGCGGGGTGGTAGCGGCCCAGCCCTACCGCATCACCGTGCAGCCCGATGGCCAGGTGGAGATGATGACCAATGTCATCGCCCAGGTCGGTGTCCGGGGCACCGGGGGGCTGACCGTCGAGACCCCCATGAAGACCACCGAGACCATCAGCGTCCAACCCCGCCTGGCGATGATCTTCTCCCTCCAGCCTCATGGCGAGCCCCACCACGCCCCGGGCACCCTCAATGCCGCCGTCATCTCCATCACCGCCAGCGGCACGGTAACCAGCTCGATGGCCACCTGGGAAGGCGATCCGACCAGCGCCACCAATATCGAATACCCGGTCCTGGTGACGCCATGACCAGCGCCCCGCGCAGACAGCACGTCACCAGCGTACCGGCCTCGCGGCGCGGTGCCGCACTGATCATCGCCATCATCGTCCTGGCCGCACTGCTGATGCTCGGTCTGCCGTTCCTCTTCACCCAATCCGCCAGCCTGACCGGCACGCGCGCCTTCGCCCACAGCCAAAGCGCCTACATCGGCCGCGATGCCGCCGAGAACCTCGGCGTCGCCGCCGGGGCGCTGGTGATGAAGACCTCCTTCAAGGGCACCACCGGGACGACCGGGACGGAGCAATGGACCAGCCTGGTCGACAAGCTGGTGTGGGGCAAGGGTCAGCTCCTCACCCCGCCCATGCCGACCGGCTGGGCGGTGATGCTGGGCGACAACCGCGTCGGGCTGAACCTGAGCACCATGCCCGGCTTCAATGGCACGCCCACCGTCACCACCGGCGCACCGGCCCAGGGCGGAGTGCAGACCTCGGACGTCAGGAACACCACCGTGATCGGCATCTCGATCGAGGACGAAGCCGGCAAGCTCGATCCCAACTCCCTGACGGTCGCCGGCTGGGATGCCCTGCTGAAGCAGGTGGGGATCGACGACTGGGATGACAACCAGACTTCCAACAGCAAAGTCACCATGAATGGCAACAATCAATGGGTGCAGTACTACGACGATGACAATTACGGCGAGCTGGCCGGGGCCTTGGCCTCCGTGCGCCTGAACCTTCCCGGCCGGCGCGTCACCCAGCTCGAGCAGCTGCTCCAGGCCGACACCCTGAACTGGAGCGGAACCCAGGGCTCCTTCAGCTCGCCGAGCTCATCCCCGCCGACCTCCAAGTTCGGCCTGCGGCGCCCGTTGACGCGCAGCGAGCTCGACTTGCTGCGACCCTTCCTGACCCTGCACAATCCCAGCCAGGGGCGCAGCTCGGCCAACCCCAACCAGCCGCCGCCGCCCTTCGGCCTGGGCAAGGAGGCGGTGATCGACGTCGGCACCATCGCCATGACCGATCCGCCGTCGTGGACCAATGGCTATGCCTACACCTACTTCGTCGATGCCCAGTCGGTCAGCGTCTTCGACCATTCCAGCCCGGTGATGGCGCCGCAGAGCCAGCCGACGCTGCTGGGCTGGGGCACCTGGATCATCACCGACCAGGTCGACTCCAACGGGCCCAACCGCGGCATCGCCAACGAGACCTTCCGCACCTATCCCGGCAACGGCATCAACGGCGGCAGCAAGGTCAAGGGTGCCAGCGTCGCGCTCACCGCCCAGGCCACCAATGATGTCACCAACTCCCGGGCCGCCCTGTTCCCGAATGCCGGGACCGCCGGACTGACCCCTGCGCTCGCGATCGAGGCGCCACCGCCAGTCAACCTCAATGCCGCCAGCGTGCTGGTGCGCGCCCTGTTCGGCTTCCCCGCCCAGCCCGCCCTGCCGACGCCCTTCATGACCCAGGACGCGCTGAAAGCGGTGCAGACCACCCTGGTCGCCAACCCCTTCCAGCAGCTGACCCAGAACAACCAGCTGCTCGGCATCAACCTGCAGAACCCCCTCAGCAGCAGCTACATCCCCGCGCTCGGGCAGGCGCAGATCATCGACAAGCGCCTCACCGAGCTGCCGCCCCTGGGGATCAGCTCGCCCGGCGTCTTCACCGTCATCTCCGGCTCCGCGACGCTGGATCCCCAGGGCCACCACAACGCCCAGGAGATCCGCCGTGCGGTGGTGCAGGCGCTGCCGCAGGAGCAGGTGGTCGAGCGGCGCTGGATCACCCAGGGCCACTTCTACGGGCTGTTGTCGCAGCGCTACGGCAGCCAGGTCGAGACCTGGCCCAACCCCACCCGCCGCCTGGTGCAGGATACCACCATCCCCACCGCCTTCCCCGACGACCCTGACCTGAGCAATGGCGGCTCGCCGCTCGCCAACACCGGGCTGCGTCCAGCGGTCCAGCCCAATGCCAGCACCGGCTTCACCAACCGCACCGATTCAGTGATCCCGCCCTCGGCGGCGATCAGCAATGCGATGCCTGCCCCGGCTGTCCCGGTGGTCGGCCAGGGCAAGGCCCAGCACTTCCTCATCGATCCCACCTTCACCATCGATTGGCGCCTGCCGCTCGGCGGCGATGTCGCCACCGCCTCGGCCCAGCTGTTCATGGAGAAGGAGAGCGGCGGCACGATCCAGGCGGCGGTGATCGGCGGTGCGAGCTATTCCGCCGCCGATCTGCGGCCGGACGGGCTGCTGCTGAAATCCTCCGCGCCGCTGGCGATGGAGCTGACCAACGACCTGGCCACCGATCACGGCCTGCTGCGCCGCAGCAGCTACACCCTGCAGGTGCCGGGGCAGAACCTGCGCAGCTGGGAGATCAGCGGTCGCCATCTAGACTTCTGGGTGACCCCCCAGAGCGACTGGACCGCAGGCATCATCCCGATCCTGGAGACGCGCATGCCAGCCGGGCAAGGCGGCGGACCGATCGCCATGGGTGGCATGCCCTCAGGCACCGGCAACAGCGACCTGCAGAACTACGTCGGTCTGTTCTACGACACCACCACCAAGCTCATGGTCCTGATCTTCGCGCCCCCGGCCATCGAGCATCTCGCCGATTACGGGCTGCAGATCTCGGGTGACGATCCGACCACCCCCTGGCTCGACGAGCGCTGCCTGGCCATCAGCAACACCGGCCAGCTCGCCGCCCTGGCGCCCGCCCAAGTGCCCGATGCCACCCCCAACGGCACCTCGCCGCGGCTGTCGACGGTCACCCCGCTGTTCAGGCCCAACCGCATCGTCCACTGCTACAAGATCCCCGATCGCACGGTCGGCGGCAGCACCACGCCCTACTTCCACACCAATCAGGCGGTGCACATCCAGGTCGCCCTGGCCAATGACCGGCCGGGCAGCTCGGCGATCGTCATCGATGGCTGCGTCGGACGGGATGTCGGGCGCGACCCCACCGCCGCCGGGCAGTTGACCCAGTTCGGCGACCACTGCGCCCTGCCGGCGCTGCCCCTGTCAACCGCCATCCCGCTGGTCACCGTCAGCTCGACCTTCGCCACCGGCCTCTCCACCCCGGCGACCATCACCGTCACCCCGGTGGCCGGCCTGAATGCCCAGGACCTCTTCCCCAAGCGGGGCATGATCAAGATCGACGACGAGTACTTCACCTACCAGTCGATCACCGGCAACACCTTCAACGGCTGCGTCCGCGGCCAGCGGCAGAACACCAACACCAACGACCCGAACCCGATCAACCGCTGGCCGACCACCCAGGCGCATGCGGCTGGGGCCTACGTCACTCCCGGCGGCTACCGCCTCAGCCTCGGCTATGGCGAGCAGCTCGGCCAGACGGTCAGCCTGCTGACCGGCAACTGCACCACCGGCGACATCCTCGACAATGGCTTCGATCCGACCACCGCCGCCGGCATGAATCCGCCCCCACCCCCCACCCTGTCCTGGCATATCTGGGACAAGATCAACCCCAAGGCGATCCCGCCGCTGATGATCGATCCCACCGACCCCAGCGGCAACACCCTGATCCTCTTCCCGATGGCGCCTACGCCCACGGTCATCCCGCTCGATCCGACCCAGGGCGTACCGATCAATCAGTGGCCGAAGCGCGGGGTGATCATGATCAACAACCAGATCCTCTCCTACTCATCCATCTCCGGGAACACCCTGGCCGGCATCGCTGATTGCACGACCTGGACCTTCACCCCCGGGCTCGCCCCGCCCCTGGCGGTCCCCGGCCCCATCACCGCCATCCACTTCCCCAAGAACAACCCGCCCACCGTCCGCCTGCTCACCATCGAGGTGGCTGGCGACAATCCGATCACGCCCGGCAAGTTCGTGATTCCGGGCAACGGCACGCCGGCGCTCTTCCAGGTCATGCATACCTCCGGCCGGGTGGAATGGATCTCCTACGATCACATCGCCAATTCGCCTGGCCAGGGCAACTACTTCATGGTCTACAACACCGGGGATGCCGGCTTCGGCTACAACAACCGCGGCCAGGTGCGCACGGATTTCGTCGGCGGGGCCATGCGCAACCCGCTGTTTGTCACCACCCTGCACTCGACCACCGACACCTTCCCCGCCGGCTGCACGGTGCTGCCGGTGCAGACCTGGTTCCAGCCCGGAGGGCACTGCCTGAACCCCGGGGATGTCGTCACCCTGCTGCCGTTCGGGCAGATGCAACCCGGTGGCGCAGTGCCCAACCAGCTGCAGATGGTCATCCGCTATGTCGCCATCGACGGCTATGCGAGCATGGACGTGGTGCCCAACCAGAATGACACCTTCAACGGCTGGTTCGCCCTCAACGATCCCGTACCCCCCGCCTACACCAGCCTCGACCTCTCCACGTACGAGCTGCTCTGCTGGCCCGGGTGGACCGGCGACGATCTCACCACGCCGACCTACACCCCGCTCAATCCCCTCGGTTCGCCGCATGGGTACCTGCCGCGCATCGACATGCTGGCGCAGGGCTTCGCCCCAGGCGGCGCCGCAGCGCGCACCTTCCTGCTCGCCACCGACAGCCAGCGGCCGGGTTCGACCCCGGGCATCACCCCGACCGCCAACGCCTGCTTGGACGGCCTCGCCGCGGGACCGCTGCCCGCCGGCAATGCGAAGTACGGCAGCTCGGTCGCCGCCTGGGTCTCGCCGAGCAGCGTGTTCAATGGCGCGACCGACAGCCAGCCGCTGCTCAACGGCATCGATACCACCGTCGGCACGATGGCCAATGCCAAGGTGCGCACCCTCGATCCGGTGTTCGTCACCCCCCTGGGGCTGATCATGATCGGCGGCGAGGTCTTCGCCTTCGACCGCAACGACAATCCTGCGGGAGCGAAGAACACCGAGGCGCTGCTCATCGGACGGGCCCTGCTGGGGTCTTCAGCGCTGACGCATAGCGGCAAGGAGTTCTACTCCATCCTGCCGCTCGGGCCGGTCGCGCGACTCGACCAGACCTTGCCGACCCAAGCGGGCTTCTTCCAGTTCTACGATTACATGCAGAACGGCCAGCCGCACTGGGTGAACTTCGATGCACCGATGGCGATGCTGATGAATCCGTCGGGTACGCCGGCCGGGGGCGCGGGGGCGCAGCCGCAGGTCGAGCTGATCCCGATCATCGGTCCGCGCATCGAGACCCACCCATCGGGCCAGACCAACCAGCCCCAGTGGCCATGGTACCTCACCGCGCCATGGCTGCGCGGCATGTACAACACCGTGCAGCAGACATGGGGTCCCAGCGGCAACAACCTGGTGCCGATCGCGGTCGGCTGGTGGCCGCGCTATCCCAGCGCCCTGCCGCAGTCAGGTCTGACCTCCCAGCACTACCGCAGCCGCAGCTACGCCTGGGTCGGCTTCCCCCTCAGCCTCAATGAGGCGCGCTTCGATCCGACCACCTTCGGCTCGGACCCGGTTGCCACCGTCAGCGTGCTCGACATGCAGACCACCGGCCTCTTCAACCTCCAGGCGATGGCGCTGGCCACCGGCTTCGACTGGACGGTCGCACCACCGGCGACCCTGACCAACGGCGCGGTCAGCGACCAGGATGTCAGCGCCGCCTTCAAGCAGCGGCAGTTCACCAACGTCTCCGTCAATGGCGCCGAACTGCGGGTGATGTGGAGCTATGCCACCCCGCCCTCGAACCAGTTCGCCGCCATAGCCGCGGCCTGCAACAGCGCTCCCATGATCGGTCCGGTGCGCTTGCGTGCGCTGGCCCCCGCCAAGGTGCTGACCGTGGAAAACGCCCGATGAATCCTGCCACCAACCGGTTGCCGTCCGCGCACCCGAGCGCCATGCTGCCGGCCATGGCCCAGGCGCACCGATCGTCCCGTTCGGGCTTCACCCTGGTCGAGATCCTGATCTCCATCATGATCTTCATCGTCGTCAGCGGGGCGATGGTCGGCATCCTGCTGATCGGCTCCGATCTCTTCCGGCGCGGGGAATTCAGCCGGGCTGCCAATGACGAGACCGTCGCCGTGGTCGGCACCATCGAGGACGACCTCAAGCACATGATCCCCTCTGCCGACGGCGGCTGGTTCTATGCCGAGGTGATGAGCGGTGTAGGCATGGCCAGCGGCAATCCGGCGATCGCCAATGGCGACTGCATCGTAGCGTTCCTGATCGCCAATCCCGACCCTTCGGCGATCCAGCATGACGGTACGGCGAGCCGTCTGAAGGTCGCCTACGGCTGCTACAACCAGCAGATCCTGCGCTGGAGCCTGCCGCTGGTGACCAGCCAGACCGATCCGCAGGGCAAGCAGGACATCACCAATTTCGTCGCCGCCATGCCCGGCGCCCTGTCGTCGGGCACCGCCACCATCATCACCTCGGGCTGCCTGCATTTCGGCATCTACCTGACCGTCTCCGGCGATCCGACCGACTTCCCCATCCCGCGCCTGGCCAATGGCGGCAGCATCGATTGGGAGCGTCCCGATCCCAGCAAGGGCACGGTGCTGCCGCCGTGGGCCGGTACAGCCTTCGATACCAACCAAGTGATGACCGCCGGCGTCCAGCCGGTGAATTGGCCGATGCCTTCGCTGCTGCGCGTTTCGCTGGTGCTCACCGGCGGCGGTCGCTTCGGACCGCGCGGCCTGGTGGTCAATGACACCGGCAGCTTGCTGCGCGTCTCCGGCCTGCAGGCCATACCGACCCTGCCAGGAGCGATGCTGCGGGTCGATGCCGCTGGTGGCGGCGCGAGCGAATGGATCTCCTATGGGGGCGTATCCGGTGGCTCGGTGCTGTGCAATTCCCCGCGCAACGCGCGGCGCACGCCAGATGCCCGGCGCAATCCCGGCGACGTGGTGCGGCTCGGCATGTCCTTCAGCATCGTTCGCGCCCTGCCGCAATAGCGCCAGGCCGGCCCCCACCACGCCGCTATGCGGCTGCGATGACGGTCGGCCCGGTTGCGATCACGGATGCTCAGCCTGTCCGTCTGGACGGACGCTCTATTTGGCCTTGCTCAGGTTCTCAGCAGCGAAATCCCAGTTCGCCAGGCTGGCGAGGAAGGTCTCGATGTACTTGGGACGCAGGTTCTTGAAGCTCGGATAGTAGGCATGCTCCCAGACATCGATGGTCAGGAGCGGGGTCTGCTTGTACTTCAGCGGCAGGTCGGCGTTCGAGGTCTTGGTGACCTTGAGCTTGCCGCCATCGACCACCAGCCAAGCCCAGCCGGAACCGAATTGGGTGGAGGCGGCGGCGGTGAACTCCTCCTTGAACTTGGCCAACGAGCCGAAGTCCTTGGTGATGGCGGCCGCCAGGGCGCCGCTCGGCTCGCCACCGCCTTTGGGCTTCATGCTGTTCCAGTAGAAGGTGTGATTCCAGATCTGGGCGGCATTGTTGAACACCCCGCCGTCGCTGGACAGGATGATCTCCTCGAGCGTCTTGTTGGCCTCGGGCTTGCCTTCAAGCAGCTTGTTGAGGTTGACCACGTAGGCGTTGTGATGCTTGAGATAATGCAGTTCGATGTTCTCCTTGGTCAGATAGGGCTCAAGGGCCGCAACATCGTAGGGCAGGGGAGGCAGGGTGAAGGCCATGGCGGAATCCTTTGCTCGCGGTGTGGAGGGGATGCAATCGGAGGCACGGACTCTAGGCCACGCCAGTCAGGGGCTCAAGAGCTGGTTGCGGGAATTCAGCGGCATTTTGCTGGTATATGGGAATTTTTCCCGAAAACTGTCATGAATGGATGCCCTCTGCCTCAATCTCCGCCGCCTGCGCAAGCAAGCCAAGCTCACCCAGGCCGAGCTCGCCAAGCTCAGCGGCTTGCCGCGGGCAACCTGCGCCAACCTCGAGCAGGATGGCGCCAATCCCGGCATCCAGACGGTCATGGCGGTGGCCGCCGCGCTGCATGTCAGCCTCGATGAGCTGCTGGTGCTGCCGCCCGAGCACCGCCATTACAAGGTCATCCCGCGCGATATGCAGGAATACCGCGCCGAGGCAGGCCGCTTCGTCGCGCGCCTGCTGTCGCCGATCACCTCGCGTGGCGTGCAGATCCACTTCATCACCATGCAGCCCGGTTGCCGCAGCATCGGCCGTCCGCATCCTCTCGGTGCCCAGGAGTTCTTCTACGCCCAGAGCGGGACCTCGCATCTGCTGATCGAGGATGAGGACGTCGAGGTGACCAGCGGCTCGCTGGTGCAATTCCCGGGGCATCGCCGCCACGTCTACATCAACCGCGACGCATCCCAGGTCGCCACCGCGGTCTCGACCGTGGTGTTCCGCATGGGCTGACCCCCGGAAGAGCGCCTTGCCGCTAGCCAAGCGCGCCTTGATCTCCACGATCCCGCCATGGCCACCGGCGTGAACCTCCTCCATCCCGGCACCCTTGAGGTCGATGCGCTGACCCAGCTCGTCCAAGCCGGACATGTGCTGGCTCCGGGCGGCATCCGCCCGGAGCAGATCCAGCCCGCCAGCCTCGACCTGACCCTGTCGGACGAGGCCTATCGCATGCCGGGCTCGATCCTGCCGCTATCCGGCGATGCGCAGCGTCCTGGCGAGCGCGTCCGCGAGCTGGTGCGCGGTCTGGCGCTCGAGCGTATCGACCTGTCCGCATCAGCCTGCCTGGGCCGGGATCAGGTCTACTTCGTCCGCCTGCGCGAATCGGTGCGCCTGCCCGAGGGCATGGAGGCCTATGCCAATGGCAAGAGCTCGACCGGGCGCATCGACCTGGCGACGCGCGTCCTGAGCGACGGCAGCCCGCGCTACGACCGTGTCCCGGCCGGCTATGAGGGCGAGCTGTGGATCGAGCTGATACCGCGCAGCTTCAATGTCGTCGCCCAGGCCGGCGTCAGCCTCAACCAGGCCATCTTCTTCGCCCAGCGCCGCGTCCTCGGCCAGAACGAGCTGCTGGAGCGCCATCGTCAATCGCCGCTCCTGCTCGAACCCGATCTCACCCCCTCGGCACCGCGCAGCCTGTTCGATGGCCGCCTGGTGATGACCGCGGATCTCGACCGCGAGGTGGTCGGCTTCGTCGCCAAGCGCACCCATCATCCGCTGGTCCTCAGCAAGCTGCAAGGCCACCAGAGTTCGCACTTCTTCGCCCCGCTGGAACGCGCCGACTCCGGCTTCCTGTGCCTGGAGCAGGACCGCTTCTACATTCTCGCAACCCGCGAGCGCGTGGTCGTTCCTGGCGATCTGGCGTGCGAGATGGTGCCATTCGATCCGACCGCCGGGGAATTCCGCGCCCACTATGCCGGGTTCTTCGATCCTGGCTGGGGCATCTTCGACGGCACGGCCCGCGGGGCTCCTGCGGTGCTCGAGGTCCGTCCCCACCAGGACGACATCATCCTGCGCCATGGCCAACCGATCTGCGCCATGGCCTATGAGTACCTCCAGCGCCCCTGCCGGCGCCTGTACGGCGATTGCGGCAACAACTATGCCCACCAGGAGGGGCCGCGGCTGAGCAAGCATTTCATCCCGTGAGGCGGGCTAGACCCCTCCCAGTGCGCGCTTGAAGGTGCGCGTCTGAGAATGGATGGGCAGGAAGATGGTCACCGTGGTGCCCTTGCCGACCCCGCTCTCGAGCTGCAGTACCCCCTCATGCTCGCGGATGATCCGCTGCACCAGGCTGAGCCCGAGGCCGGTGCCCTGGCTCTTGGTGCTGAAGAAGGGCGTGAATACCCGTTCGAGGTTCTCGCTGGCGATGCCGCAGCCGTTGTCCTCGACGATGATCTCGACCGCCGGGCAGTTCAGGGGATTGCTCTCGCCGGCGATGGCGGCCTCGAGGCTCAGGCGCGGCTGGGTGCTCTGACGCAGCGCATCGATGCAGTTGCCGACCAGGTTGCTGAGCACCTGGCTGATCTGGCCGGGATCGGCGAGCACTTCCGGGCAATCCGGAGCGACGGTGCAGGACAGCACCAGACCGTCCGGGAGGTCGCGCCGCTGCACCACCAGCTTCTTCAGGCCCTCGATGAGCGGTGCGAGCTCGACCGGCTCGCGCATCGGCGAACGCAGGCGGGAGAGCGAGAGGAAATCATCGACGATGCGTGCCAGGCGATCGGCCTCGGAAAGCAGTATCCTGGCCAGCGACTCGGCATCCTGCTGCTTCGCCTCGGCGCTCAGCTCGGCGAGCTCCTGGGCGCAGCCGCGCAGGCTGGTCAGGGGATTGCGCACCTCATGCGCAATGCCTGCCGCCATCTCGCCCAGCGCCGACAGGTGCTCGGAGCGGTGCGCGCTGTCCTCCAGGAGCTTGAGCCGAGTCTCATCGGCGATCAGCAGGGTGCGTCCGATCGGACGCACTCGGCGATCGACGAGCTGGCTGACGCGGATGACCAGCTGGCGGTTGAAAGGCGCGGCGAAGCGCTCGACCTGTGGGCAGCGGTCGCCGATCAGCAGCTGCAGCACCGGCTGGAGCGCGTCGGCACTGAGCACCTGGCGCGCGCTTTGCCCCTGCACCGGACCGCTGATGCCTAGCAGGCGCAGCACTTCGGCATTGGCATAGACGATGGTATTGGAGCGGTCGATCGCCAGGACGCCCTCGCCGAGCTGATCGAGGAGCTCTCCGGTGAAGATGTGCTGCTCATGCAGCCTCCTGGCCAGGAGCTGTCCTAGCAGGTCGACCATGAACAGCGCCGCGACCTGGGTGGCGAGGATGCCGACGATGTGGTCGGCCTTGGTCAGCGCTGGATCGAGCTGGATGTAGGATTCGGGGAAGGGCACATGGCCGGCCAGCCAGAGCGCCGCGACCACCGCCAGCACGAGGCTGCCGAGCGCAGGCAGGACGAACGGCGCGACCCCGGGCAGGACCAGGGTGCCGACCAGCACGATGACGAACAGCAGGACCACTCCAGGGGAGGCGACCCCGCCGCTGAAATGCAGCAGCAGCCCCGTCCAGGCGAGATCGAAGACCAGGTGCAGGGCGAGCTGCCAGCGCCAGCGCACCAGCCGCAGGGTGGCGAAGATCCCGCATGCCACCACCGCCACCACGATCAGGAGCGCGCGCAGGTAGGTCGCTGCCGGTTCGACCTGCTCGGGCTTGCGGCCCTCGAGGATGATCACCATCACCCCGCACGCGAGGGCGAGCAGCAGCAGGCGCACCAAGCCGACCTGGCGCGCCTGGGCGCGCAGGCCGCTGATGTCCTGGTGGGATTGGATCAGCGTCAGCGGCATGGGTCCGCCATCCCTGTGCGCTCGCCAACCGGCGCCACGCAATTTCCGGCGGCCATGGGGTCAGCTGCCGCGGACCGCGCTCTGGAGCTGGAGGATGGGATAGAAGATGGCCAGCACGATGATGCCCACCACCGCACCCATGATCATCAGCATGATCGGCTCGATGAGGCTGGTCAGGGCCTTGACCGTGGCATGAACCTGTTCGTCGTAGAAATCCGAGATCTTGCTCAGCAGGGTCTCGAGCGCACCCGACTTCTCGCCGATGCCGATCATCTTGACCACCATCGGCGGGAACACCCAGGAGGTCGCCAGATGGGTGGTGAGCGTCTCGCCCTTGCGCACATTCTCCTTGGTCTCCATCAGCGTCTCTTCGATGACCACGTTGCCAGCCGTGGTGGCGACGATCTCGAGTGCACCGAGCAGCGGCACACCGGAGCTCAGCAGCGTGCCGAAGGTGCGGGCGAAGCGGCTGATCGCCACCTTCTGGAACAGCGGGCCGAACACCGGGAGTTTCAGCCAGATGGTGTCGCGGATGCGCTGCATCGGGCGGAAGCGGATGGCGATCTTGTAGGCGATGAATACCAGGATGACCATCACCACCAGGGTCGGCACGTTATTGGTGAGCCAATTGGAGACCGCCAGCACGTACTGGGTGACGGCGGGCAGCTCGCCATGCAGCGCGTCGAACATGGTCTTGAACTTGGGCACCACGCCGACCAGCAGGTAGCCGGTGATCGACAGGATCAGCACCAGGGAGATCACCGGGTAGGTCATCGCCGACTTGATCTCGCGTTTCAGCGATTCGGAGGCCTCGAGGAATTCGGCCAGGCGGTTGAGGATGATGTCGAGCTGGCCCGATGCCTCGCCGGCCTTGACCATGTTCACGTAGATCTCGGGGAACATGCGCGGGAAGTTGTACATCGCCTCCGAGATCTCGGTGCCGCCGCGCACCATGTCGGCGCAGTCCTGCAGACCCTGGCCGAAGCCCTTATTGGTGCTGAGGGTCTGCTCGGAGAGGATCTCGAAGGCCTCGAGCAGGGGGATGCCGGCGCCGATCATGGTGGCCAGCTGGCGGGTGAAGAGGCAGAGATCGGCGGTGGTGCACTTGCGCGGCGCCTTCTTGCCCAAGAACTCGTCCATGAAGGAGCTGCCGCCCTTGGCGGCCGCCTTGGGAACCTCGAGTTTGACGATGGACAGCTGCTGTTGGCGCAGGCGGCCGGTCGCCTCGCCTTCCGATTCGGCCTCGATGAAGCCCTTGAGCTCCCGGCCTGAGGCATCCCGAGCCACATACTGGAATTTCAGCTTGGTCGCCACGTGATACCTCCTGGTGCAACGCGCCAGTAGTATGCCCAGATGGCGAATTGCGCGCAAGCCGGTTGTTGGCGTCTGGCCACCTGCACTTCACCCGCAACCGAGGCCCGGGTGGGGCTCCTGGCGGGAGGAGTACCGGCCGACCCGAGCGGTTTCACGGCTTGCTGGGCTTGCCTCCCTCGGCCAGGGCGACCTCGCGCGCCTGCGAATCGATGATCGAGGTGATGCGCACACCGAAATTCTCATCGACCACGACGACCTCCCCCTTGGCCAGCAGCTTGCCATTGACGACGATGTCCAGCGGCTCGCCCGCCAGGCGGTTCAGCTCGACCACCTTCCCGGGGGTCAGCTCGAGGATGTCCTGGATGGTCATATCGGTGCGCCCGAGCTCAACTTGGAGATTGACTTGGATGTCCCGGACCAGATCGAGGTTGCCTGCTCCGACTGGGACCTTCCCTGCTCCTCCCAGGTCCGGGAACTCTGCCGCACGCACCTGAGGCTGCGCCGGTGCCGTATCTGTAGGTTGGTCAGCCATGGTATGGTCCTTGGTTGGTCAGTGACGGTCGCTGGCGGTGCCGCCACGTGGTAGGACGCGCTCGACAAGATATCCCGCATGCTTGCCGATGCGGCCTGGCCGGCCGACCACCCGCTCGGTGCCGGCGATGTAGCCGGTCATCTGGGAATCGGAACGCTGATCGAGCACCAGCACATCGCCGCTCTGGAGCGCCATCACCTCGGCGATGGTCAGGCTGCTGGTCCCCAGCACGACGCGCATATCGAGAGTGGTCTGCTTGATCACGCGATCGAGGTGCTGGCGCTGGGCCGGGGTCTGCTCACGCGTCATGGCGGCGAAGCGGAACTGCGTCCCCAGGCGTCCGACCAGCGACTGGAGGCTGATGAAGGGGATACAGAAGCACATCTCGCCGGCCTCGATCTCGCCCGGCGCAGTGACGCTGAAGGTCGCCACCAGCACCATCTCCGAGCTCGGGATGACCTGGACGAACTGGGGGTCCATCTCGCGCGCCTCGACCACCGGCGTGAAGGCCAGGAGCTCGCCCCACCCTGTGGCGACCTGCTCGAGGAAGCGCCGCACGACATTGTCGAGCAGGCTCTGCTCGATGGTGGTCAGGGCGCGCAGCTTGTCCAACGGCTTGCCGGGTCCCCCGAGCATGCGATCGATGAGGCTGAAGGCGAGCTTCATGTCCATCGTCGCCACCGCACGCTCCTGGATGGGGGCGATGGAGAGCACGTTGATGACGGTCGGATTGGGCAGCGAATTGCGGAACACCTCGAAGGTCAGTTCGCCGAGCGAGATGATGTTGATCTCGAGGTTCACCCGCATGTAGCTCGACAGGGCCATGGAGATGTTCTGCGCGATCGCCTCATGCAGGCGCTGCAGCGAGCGCAACTGCTCACCCGAGAGCTTGTTGGGTCGCACGAAATCGTATTCGGCGATGCGCTTCTCGCGCTTGCGCTTGCCCGAGCCCGCCTCCTCGACGGTGGCGAGCAGGGCATCGAGCTCCTCGGCAGATAAGATCTCGTCTGGCATGGCATCAATCCCGTTGGCTTACTGCACCAGGAGGTTGGTGAGCACAACCTTGTCGACGAAGCGATGATCTGCGGGATAATCCGGGTACAAGTCGTGGAGCGTCTTCTCGATCTGGTCCTGGAAGCCCTTTTTGAGCTGGATATAGATGTTCGGACCGGTCAGTTCGTCGAGATCGTAGTTCTTGAGATGCTCCTCGAGGCTCATCTGCATGATGCGCTTGACCTCGGAACCGCCACCCTTGTTGCCTTCGCCCCCTCCAGAGAAGCCCATTTTCTTGGCATCCTCCTTGCTGACCCAGATCGCGCAGGTCGCCTTGATGTAGCGCCGACCCTGCTGGTTGCGTACATTGCTGATGAGGTCGGGGAGGGCGATCTCATGCAGCGCGTCGAGGGTGGGCCCGGTCTCCTTCTTGACCTCGACCTTGGCGCCAGGGGCCTCCTGGACGGTATGCAGGAGGCCCGCGGTGTAGATCCCGAGACCGACGCCGATGCCGAGGATCACCACCACCGCGAGCGCGGGCCCAATTATGCCGCCGGCCTTCTTGGCGGTCGCCTTGCTCGCATCCTTGGTCGCTGTCTGCTCATCTGCCATGGCTACTTCCCCTTCTGAGTATCGGTCTTTTCCGGCTTCGACTGATCGTAGATTTCCAGCGTCAAGGCGCGATTGCCGGCATCGCTCGGGCGGCCGGGGATGACGATGCGGTTCGCACCCCATCCCCAGAGGCTGATCTGGCTTGCCTCGACCCCCAGGCGGTTGAGCCAATAGAAGGCCATCTGGCCCTGGCGGGCGCTCTCATAGAGCTCGGTGGGGAGCGATCCGGAGGATGGCACGTCGCCGCTCACCCGCACCGCCCGGCCCGCCTTGTGCCGCACCACGTCAGCTACCAGCCGCAGGGTGCTGAGGACCTCGGGGCTGAGCTGGGGGTTGCCGGAGGCGTCGTACTCGATGCGTGCGGGCAGGCGCAGCACGACCGCATCCTGATGGTAGCTCACCGAGGCCTCATTGGGCTTGAAGCGCGTCGGCAGCTCCTTGTCGAGCCGCTCGGTCACTCGCTCGAGCTGATCGGGGTCGCCCTTCTGGTCCGGTATCCACCAGCCATCGCGCGGATGCGGCTTGCTGGCATCGGCGACTGCCCCGGTACCCAGGCCCGGCTTCGACTTGCTGATGATGTCCTTGACGAAGGGGCCATGGCCTGCTCCCACCAGCGCACCCATGCGCGTATCCGCCATCGAGACCATGCAGATGTAGAACGCCAGGAGGAGGTTAAACATGTCGCACATGGTGACGTAGTACAGCGGCGGCTTGAGCTTCTTGGTCTGAGGCGTCTTCATGGTGCAGACCTGGTGAAGCGCTGCTCGTCAGCGAGGATCAGCTCGACATGGCCGGGCTTGGCGCTGCCCGCCTCGACGCCATAACCGGCCACAGCCACACGCTCCGCCTTGAGGTGCCCTTCGGTCACCAGGCGATCGGCGACCTGGACCGCCCGGCGCAGCGATAGATCGACCAGGCGGCTCTCTGAGCCGACCGCCTTCGCCTCATCCTGCCCGGCATAGCCGACGACCACGACATGGAACGGCAGGTCACGCAGCGCCTCGGCGACCTTGTACAGGCGCTGGAAGGATGCGCTCGACATCTCCACCTCCCCGGGGAGGAACTCGACCGCATCGCCGATGCGTATGCGCCAGCCCTCGGCGATGCGATCGATGTCCAGCTGCACCCCGCTCTGGTCCTTGAGGCGCATGATGTCATCGCGCGTCTCATGATTCTCGAGCGGGCGGAAGCGTGGCGTCTCGCTTGGTGCGTTGGGGTTCTTCAGGTCGCGGCCCTGGAGGATCGGCTTCGGCGGGATCTGCGACTCGAGCAGGGTTGCCTTGCCGAGGAAGCCGAATGCGCCCTCGATCGATCCCTGCAGCTCGTCGAGCTTCTCGCGCCGCGGAGTCGAGAAGGACATCAGGACGATGAAAAAGGCCATCTCCAGCGAGGTCATGTCGGTGAACGACACGATCCACTCCGGGGCCTCCTCCTTCTTCGGCTCCTCGATCTTAGTCGCCATGGGCTACCGTCACTTCTCCTTGCCACCAGTGATGCCGGCGCGCTCATGCGGCGGCAGGAAGCTCATCAGGCGCTCGCGGATGACATTGGGGTTCTCGCCGCTCTGGATCGCCAGCACCCCTTCGATCATCAGCTGCCTGGCGAGGATCTCCTCGATATTGCGGTCATGGAGCTTGTTGCCCAGCGGAATGCAGATGAAGTTGGCCAGCGTCGCACCGTAGAAGGTCGCGACCAGCGCCACCGACATGGCCGGACCGAGGCTGGAGGGATCGCTCAGGTTGGCGAGCATGCGCACCAGGCCGATCAGGGTCGCGCACATGCCGAGCGCCGGCGCTGCCGCGCCCAGGTACTCGACCATGCTCTTGCCGACCATGTGCCGCACCGCCATCTGGTCGACATCGGTGTTGAGGATCGCGCGCACGCTCTCAGGCGGCACGCCATCGATGGTCATCTGGATGCCGCGCAGGAGGAACGGGTCCTTGAGCTCCTTGATCTTCTCCTCGAGGGCGAGCAAGCCGTCGCGGCGGGCGATGGTCGCGAACGAGACCATGGTCTCGATCACTTCCGGCAGGTGGAGCGCCGGCGGCTTCATGACCTTGGCCAGGATCTTGGGCAGGCCCATCAGCGAACCGAAGGGGTAGCTGATCATCAGCACGCAGATACCACCGCCGAAGATGACGATGATGCCTTCCGGGTCGACGAATTGGCCGAGATTCTGCGGCTGGATGGCCATCACCACGCACATTATCGCCGCGATCGAGCCGATCAGGGTCGCGAAGTCCATCAGCTGATCTCCTCAGATGGCGGTCCCGGAGGCGGCGGAGCATGGAGCGAACGGAACCAGGCGCGCATGGCCTCACGCACCCCGTCGGGGGTCTCGCGCACATAGATCTGGCGTCCGTTCATCAGGGTCACCCTGGTATCGGGATTGGCCTCGACCGATTCGACCTGGGAGGCATTGACCTGCATGATCTCGCCATTGAGCCGTGTGAGCACGATCATTGCGCCGTCCCCTTTGCCGGCGCGCCCAGCGCCGGGGCGCCCTGCTCGGCCTGGGGGCCAGGCTGCTCGAGGATGCGGCGCACCTCCATCTCGCGCTTGCCATCCTGCTTGCGCAGGGCCTCCATCAGCTCGGCACGATGCTTGACCTGACCGCCCTTGGCCATCGCGCGCAGGATGCCAGCGATGTCCTCGGCGGAGGAATCGCGCAGGAACGGCATGACCTGCTCCGCTGGCATGAAGGAGTAGAGACTGGCGAGGCGCTCGCTCTGATCCCCGCTGGCGTTATCGAGATCGAGATGGAGCATCTCCTTGCTGACCGAGGTCGCGAGGTTGGGATATTCGTTGTCCGCCTGGGCGAGAATCAGCAGGCGCGCGGCCTTCTTGGGCTCCATGAGGGCGAGGTAGCGTGCTATATCACGGGCGTCAAAGCGCCTGAGACTGGCCCAGGCGGCATCTTTCATCTGCTCGAAGAGCTTCGCCTGGTCGCGGTAGCGAGCCTTCTCGACCTCGCCGACCACCTGCAGGCGCTGCGCCTCCGAGGCCTGGGCGGCCGCCCAGCGCGCCCGTTCCAGCTCCTGCTGCTGTGCCATCTGGGTGGTGCGCTGATCCTGCTCTTGCAGCTGTCGCTGCGTGCGTTCCAGGCCGGTGCGGGCGAGCTGTATGTCGGCCCACTGCTGGTCCAGATAGGCCTGCCGCTCATCGAGCGCCATTTGCTGTCGCCGCAGCTTGGTCACCAGCTGGCTGACATGGCTGGCATTCGCCATGTCGGCCAGTTCGCCGAGCATCTGCTCCTCAGTCGGCGAGTTCTGATCCTGCATCGGGCCATCCGCCGGTTCAGTGGGACGGTGACGCATGCCTTCGATGTAGGTCTTCTCCTCATCGCTGAGCACCAGGTTGCGCAGCACCTGCGGGGATAGCGAGCCATCGCGCTTGAGCACCACCAGCGCGCTCACCAGGCTGGCGAGCATGAGCAGGCAGAGGGCGGCGAGGCCGTAGGCGAGGGTCCTGATGAAGCCGTTCATGCGCTGGCCTCCTGGCCGGGATGGGTGACGATCACGCGCAGGGCGGCGAGCTCATCGAGGCGACGGGCATCGCGGCGCTCCTGGCGCCGATTGGAAGCCTGCGCATCGCGCTCCTGGAGCTTGATGAAGGTGGAGACCCGCCGATGGGCGGCGAACAGGCTCTCGCGCGCTGCGCTGATCGCCGCATCGCAGGCGGTGATCGCCATCAGCACCGCCTGCAGCTCGATGCCGGTCTGCGCCCAGAAGGAGGTCAGCTGCTGGCGCAGCGGCAGCGCTACCGAGGCGGCGGCCTGCCGGCGGCGGCACTCGATCTCGGCCTCGCGCTCGAGCAGTGCGAGGCGTTCGCGTTCGTGCGCACCCAGGGTGCGGCGCGCATCATCCTCTTCACGCCGGTAGAGGTTCAGCAGGGCAGTGAAGCGGGGCTCAGCCACGGGGCACCGCCGCAGCCGGCCCGACGGCCTGGAGCAGTTGCGCAAGGCTGTCGGAGCGGGTGGAGACCGCGCCGATCTCCTGCTTGAGGAACTCGATGATCTTGGGATAGGCGATGATCGCCTGGTCCACCCGTGCGTCTGCGCCCTTGCGATAGGCACCGACCTCGACCAGGTCGCGCACGCGCTCGTATTCGCTCCACATCTCGCGTGCGCGCAGGGCCAGCCGATAGGCATTGGTGTCGGCGAGATCGATGAGCAGGCGGCTGACCGACAGGGTGGGGTCGATGGCGGGATAGACCGCCAGCCCCGCCAGCCGGCGGCTGAGGAAGAGGTGGCCGTCGAGGATGGCCCTGACCGCATCTGCGACCGGATCGCTCTCATCGTCGCCATCGGTCAGGATGGTATAGAGCCCGGTGATCGACCCGATCATGCCCGTGCCAGCACGCTCGAGCAGGCGCGGCAGGATGGCGAAGGAGCTGGGCGGATAGCCGCGCGTCACGGGGGGCTCCCCTGCCGCCAAGCCGATCTCACGCTGAGCCTGGCAGAAGCGCGTGACCGAATCCATCATCAGCAGCACGTCGAGCCCGGCATCGCGGAAATGCTCGGCAATCGTATGGGCGGCATAGGCGGCCGAGAGCCGCTCGATCGCAGGCCGGTCGGAGGTCGCGACGATGAGCACGGATTTGCGCATGCCAGCCGGACCGAGCACCTTGTCTACAAACTCTGACACCTCGCGTCCGCGTTCACCGACCAGGGCGATGACATTGACCTGCGCCTTGGCGTACTTGGCCATCTCGCCGAGCAGCGTCGACTTGCCGACGCCAGAGCCGGAGAAGATGCCCATGCGCTGGCCACAGCCGATGGTGAACATGGTGTCGACCGCCTTCAAGCCGGTCTCGAGGATGCGGTTGATCGGCTGCCGTCCCAGGGCGGGCGGCGGTTCGGCATGGATGGTGCGCCGCGCCGATCCCGGTATCGGGCCGCGGCCATCGATGGGATTGCCGACACCATCGATGATGCGTCCGATCAGGGCGGGACCAACGGGGATGTCGAGCGGCCTCCTGAGCGCGACCACCTGATCGCCTGGACGGATGCCATCGAGATGGCCGATCGGCTGGAGCAGCACCTCCCCTTCTCGGAAGCCGACCACCACCGCGATGCGCTCGTGGCTGTCGGAGCCGCGGATGGCGCAGGTGTCGCCCAACGGCATCGATGGTCCGGAGGCGGCCACCGTCAGCCCGACCACGCGCAGGACCACTCCCGAGGCTTGCGTCGGTTCGCAGCTGTCGAGCGCCGCATGGTAGCGCGAAAGGGTGATCATGGCGCCGCCTCGCCCGTGGGCGGCTTATCGCCGCTGCTGACGACGATGGTGCAGTCCGACGAGGGCGAGATATCGCCCAGCTCTGCAGCGATGCGCTCCCAGCATCCGTCCAGGCTGGCATCAACCCGCGTACCACGGCTCATCAGGACGCATGAGCCGCGCGCCAGGCTGGCATCCTCGACCACCTCGATGCTCTCCAGACCGGTGATGCGGGCGGTCAGCTCGCGCAGCCGCTCCTGCAGTCCAGCCGCATCGGTGGGATGCATGCGGATGGCTATCGCCCTGCGGTCGGGAATCTGCATCAGCGCGTGCCGGACCACCGCATCCAGCCACTCAGGGTCGACCTCGACGGTCTTGCGCAGGATGACCGCTGCGATCGCCAGCGCCAGGCGCACGGTCTGCGCCTCGGCTTCGTGCACCAGCTGCCTCTCCAGCGGCTCCAGGCGCGCCGCGATGCCGCCGATGAGCGCCAGCAGGGGCTCGAAACGGGCCAGGAATTCGGCCTGCCTCTTGCCCGCAGCCTCCTCGCTCCTGGCCTCGGCGCTGGCGGAGCGTCGTTCGGCTTCGGCTATGCGCGCGGAGGCCTCCTGCAGACCGAGCTGCCGCCCTTCGTCACGCGCCGCCTTCAGCTTCCGCTCCCACTCGCCGAGTGCGGACTGGACGCTGGGATTGGCGATGATCGCCTGACCGATGGTGGCGCGCGAACGGAGGATGGCCATTAGCGCCCCCGCCGGGGGATGTGCGCCTGCATGCGCTGGATGCGCCCGGGGGAGCGGAACGTGGCTGGCGATGGGCTCATACCATCACCTCGCCGGCACCGCGGTTGATGCGGATGTCGCCACGCTCCTCCATCGCCCTGACCTGCTGGAGGATGCGCTTCTGGGCCTCCTCGACATCGCTGAGCGGGCGTGGTCCGAGCATCTCCATCTCTTCCTTGATATTGTCCCGCGCACGCGATGAGAGGTTGGCCAGGAGCTTCTGGCTGAGCTCGGGGGGCGCCGCCTTGAGCGCCAGCGCAAGGTCGGCCTTGTCGATCTCGGACAGCAGCTTCTGCATGTCGCGATCGCCGATCTTGGCGAGATCGTCGAACACGAACATCAGGGCCTGGATCTCGTTGGCGATCGTCGGCGCCTCGCGGTTGAGGCGGTCGAGCACCGATTTGCTGACGCTCGGATCGGAGATGTTGAGCATCTGCGCCACCGTCTTGAAGCGCAAATCGCCGCTGGAATCCGTGGTGCGGCTGCCCATCGAATAGGCGCGCACCTCGATCATCTCGTCGATCTGGCGGACCAGCTCGGCCGGCATCTCCTCGGTCGCCGCGATGCGCTTGATCACCTCGTAGCGCAGATCGTCGGTCAGGCCCTTGATCAGCTCGGCGGCGACATCGGATTCGAGGAAGGAGATCACCAGCGCGAGCACCTGGGGATGCTCGCCGCGCAGCAAGGTGGCGATCTGCCGCGCATCGAGCGAGGTCAGGGAGCGGAAGGGTTGGGCATCGCGTGACTGGCGCCTGATCTTCTCCAGCAGGTCCTTGGCCTTCTCCTTGCCGAGCGCACGTTCGAGGATCGCCTGGATCATCGGCGCCACCGCCATCTGCTCGGTGCCGGCGACCAGGCCGAACTCGGTCAGCATGCGCTCGACGTCGGTTGCCGAGATGTCGCGCATGCGCGACATCTCCTCCGAGACCATGGTGACATCGCGTTCGGACAGCCGCTGCAGGATCTGGGCAGCGGTGTCGCTGTCGAGCGAGAGCAGGAACGACGCAGCCTTGCGACGCCCTGCGGACCGCGGCTCCTCACTCACTGGCTTCTTGGGTTCATTCACGGCTTGGTCCTAGGATTCGTAGAGCCAACGGCGGACGATCTGCGCCGCCGAGGCTGGGTCTTCGAGGATGCGCTTGCGTATCTGGTCCTTGAGCTCCTGGCGCCGCGACTTGGCGGCCTCCTCGGCCGCGCCGGTTGGATCTCCCGGCTTCTCCGCCTTGGATTTGACCTGGTCGCCCTCCGTACGCGTGCGCGAGCGCTCTTCGGCCTGGGCCCAGGCGCGGTGGCTGCGCTGCAGCTGGCCGCGGGCGACGATCAGCAGGGAGATCGCCACCAGGCCGACCAGGGCATAGCCGCCGTAATCGGCGAGCATGGTGGCGAAGGCCGGCAGGCTGCTTGCGAGCTGCACCACCGGCTCGGTGGCGTCATGCCACATCTCCATGCTCTGGACGGTGGCGGAGAACCGCCCTTCGACCGCAGCCGGCGGATCGGACTGGCTGCCCTTGGCGGCGGCATAGCCGATGGCGTTGAGCACCAGGTCCTTGAAGCGCTGCTTCTCCACCTCGTTGTACTCTTCGCGCTTCTCGACTATCTCCTTGGTCGGCTGGCCCTTCTCGTCGAGCTTGGGGGCCTTGGTGGACTTGAAGTCGAGCAGGATGCTGACGCTCATGCCCTTGACCCGGCCGACCTCATCCTCCTGCGTGGTGGTGCTCTTCCCGACCACGTACTCGTTCTTGGTCTCCTCGCTGACCTTGGTGCCGAGCAGGACCGGCGACGCTACCGCCTGGCCCTCGCCCTCCACATTAGGTGCCGTGCCGGCCACGCCGCCGCCGCCGCCGACCGGGGTCTTCTCGTCGGTGGTGTGGTTGTCCTCTTTCAGCAGCACCGACTTGCCCGGATCGCTCGTGGCGGTGCTGCGCTTGGTGAAGTCGAGCTTGACCGCGACCTTCACCGAGCTGCGGCCCGGTCCGAGCACGACATCGAGCTGCTCCTGGGCCTTGCGCGTGAGATAGGTGTCACGCGCAGACTCGGCTTCGAGCGTGGTCTGGGCCATCATCGCCCCGCTGTCGGCCGAGGCGGGGGTGAGCAGGCCGCTGCCGTCCATGATCTCGACACGATCGGTGGTCAGGCCCACCACCGCGCCGGCGGCGAGATGGAGGATGCCGGCGATCTGGCGCTCGTTGAGATGGGCATTGGCCTGCATGTCGAGCTTGATCGATGCCTTGGGCTTGGCCGCGTCATCGCCGACGAACGGGCTCGGCTGCGGACGGTCGATCAGCACCCGGGCCGAACGCACGCCCGGCAGTTCGCGGAAGCTGCGTTCGAGCTCGCCAGCCACGGCGCGGTCATAGGTGCGGTGCTCGGTGAATGACGAATCCCACATCGAGCCCTTGGCCAGCAGTTCGAAGCCCTTCGAACCATCGCCGAGCATGTCGCGCTCGCTCAACTCGTTGCGCAGGCGGTAGAGGTCCTTGCTGGGCACCAGGATCGCCGTCTCACGGTCCGCCACCTGGTAGAGCACATGGCTCGAATCGAGGTAGGCGGCGATCTCGGCGACCTGGCCCTTGGTGAGATCGCGGGCCAGCAGGCGGTAGTCCGGTCGCGTCGCGGCGATCCCGAGGCCGATCGCCAGGCCGGCAAAGGCGAGCATGACCAGGACCACCGTGGCGCGCTGGGAGATCTCCAGGCGGCCCCAGATGGCGAACAGTTGTTGCCAGATTTTGGACATGCGGACCTCTCGCGGACACACAAAGCGCACGGCGTACCATTCGCCCCGGATCGCAGACAGCATGCCGTGGAGCTCAGGTCGGGCGCTCGACGGAGCCGCCCTGCGTCCTATGAGTGTACTCTACGAACGTTGCAGGCGCCACCGGGCGCCGAGGAATGCGCGCATCGCTAGAACTGGACGCGCATCACTTCCTTGTAGGCATCGACGAGCTTGTTGCGCACCTCGACCGCCAGTTTGAGCGAGAGCTGGGCCTGGCCCTGGGCGAGCATCACCCGGTGGAGGTTGTCGGTTTCGCCACGCTGGACGGCATCGATCGCCTGGTCGTACTTCACCTGGGCCTGGTCGGCTTGGGTGACGAAATCCTTGAGCACGTCGCCGAAGGTCTTGCCATCAGCGGTGGTCGGCGGCGTGCCGGCACCGGTGGTTGGGCCGGTGGTCGGCTGGATGGCTTGGCCATAGAGGCCGCGCAAAGGGTCGAGGGGAGTCGTCATGGTCTGCTGGTGGCCATCATAGGCGGAGTTTACGGATCAGACAAGTGCAGTGCGGTCTCATGCATGTGCATCAGACCGTGAACGGCGTTGGAATTGGCATCGAATGCCTTGCTCGCCACCATCAGGTCGGTCAGTTCCAGGACCGGATCGATGTCGGGCTCCTTGACGATGCCGGTTGCCGGATCGGCATCGGGATGGGTGGGATCGATGCGTTGGGTGTAGCGGGGCGAGGAGATGATGTGGGCGGCGACCTGCCCGGTGCTATTGCCCTGGTCGTCCAACACGGTCTGGAAATGCACCCGCTGTCGGGCATACGGCAAGCCATTGGCCAGCCGATGTGTATCCCCAGCGTGGGCAAGGTTCTCCGCCGCCACGTTCATCCGCAATTCCTCGGCATTCAACGCCGAAGCGCTGGCATCGACACCACGGAAGAGTCCGCCGTCAGGCATGATTAACCCTCTGTCGCCGGGGTGACTGCAACTCCGAGCAGACGCAATTCGCCACGTGCCATCTGCACATAGGCATCATAGAGCGCCTGGTTCTTCGCCGAAGCGATGATCTCATTATCGGATGACACGTCGTTGCCATCAGCTTGAACTGGGGTGGTATGCGGTTCGATGATGCTCGGCTCCACCTGCTCGGCCGCCTCCGGCCCACCGGAATCGAGCGCCGACTGGAAGGCCGAATCGAAGGCGACCGCCTTGGCGCGGTACCCCGGGGTATTGCTGTTGGCGAGGTTGGCCGCATGGACCTCGTTGGAGAGGACCGCGACATCCATCAGGCGTGCCAGCAGGGTGAGTCGCTGATCAGCAGGCATACGCTCCTCCGATCAACCCTACGCACACCTCGTACCACATGGCACGATCGCGGTTCGGTGCCAATATATTCACGTAAATGCAATGAATACGGCATGTTATGCTATATCGTACGGCCGGGCCTCCCAACCGGATTGTCGCTGATGTGCAATTCCACCACATCGTGCCGACGCCGGCGCGGTTGCGCGGTGGCTAAATAGCACACACTCGGCGCCCATGCCGACCCTCCGCGTCCCCAGCGTCCTGCTCATGTTGTGCGCGGCCATGGTCCTGAACGGGGGTCACCTGCTTGCGCTCGACGCGGCGGGTTCGAAGAATGCGACGGCCGATCTCGATGACAACGAGATCGAGGACAAGTACGTCACCCGGGTGCTGGAGGAGGCGGCGCAATACCGCCTCAAGCGAAGCCACTATGTCAGCAGCGCTGCCGATGAGCAGGCGGCGGCGACCTACCTGGCACAGGCCAAGGCGGTCCTGGCCGATGGCAAGCCGCAGCCCCTGGAGCGCGATCTGCACTGGTGGTCGCCGCGCTGGTGGTTCTTCACCCCCCCGCAGACCTTCCGCGCCGGTTGGCTCGCCCACGACGGCTTCACCGCCTATCCCTATGCGAAGGTCGCCGGCGACCTGCTCTCCCTCGAGCTCGGAACCTATGCCGCGCGCGGGGCGATCAGCGAACTGCACGACACCCTCTTCATCATGTGGTTCTACCTGCCGGACTATCCCGACCTCTCCCGTATCATGGACCTGTGCCTGATCGCTGGCGAAAAGGTCCAGGATTTCCAGAAATCCGTCCACCTGGAATCCGACAGCCCCGGCGAGGTCATCCAGATCTCCGGCGAGACCGCCCTGCAGGACGTCAACAAGCTGTTCCGCTTCCTAGTCCTGCACGGCGATCGGGAATCGATCGCACCGCGCGCGGCCATCGGCTTGGCGCGCGCGCTGCTGCGCAGCGGCAACAAGGACGACCTCTACCAGGCACGGCGCGAGTACGAGCATTTCTGCGAGACCTATCCCACCAACGAACTGGTATTCACCGCCTTGTGCGAGCGCGCCCTGAGCTACCTGGTCTCCTACAAGGGCAACAACTATGATGTCGGGGTGCTGATCAGCGCCGCCTCCATCATCGATCAGGCCGAGATCGAGTCGCGGGGCAAGCCCGAGAATGTCGCCTTGGTCGCTGCCTACCGCAAGCGCATCCGCTCGTGGCACCAGGATCGCGACCTCGAGGTGGCGCGCTGGTATCATGATCGCATCATGGCTGGCTTGGCCTGGCTGATGTGCCCCGGTACCGCCAATGGCAGCTGGGATCTCGCCTCGCGCTTCTACTACCGCGAAGTCATCCGCCGCGACAGCGGCTCGGAGCAAGCGCGGGTCGCCTTCCGCGAACTCAACGCCCTCACCCCCCCGACGCCCTCCGAACTCGGCACCGATCTGCATCCACCGGCCAAGCCATGACCAGCGGTTCAGGACCGCGCCCCGCAAGTCTTGGGCTGCTGGGCGTCCTGATCGGCATGTGCAGCCTGCTGACGACGAGCTGCGCCTATACGGTCGCCCGGGTGCCTCCGCTGGATGAGGCGGTGCGCGTGGAGATCGCCGTGGACGATGCGCGCCTGGTGCGCGCCCAGGCCTATCTGCAGTCATCGGTCGCCACCGCCCTGCAGTACCAGCTGGGCTGGAAGGTCAGCCCGACCGGCAGTGCGCGCATCACCTTGACCCTCAAGGAGGAGATCGTCCAGACCATCGCCACCACCAGCCTGGATGTCCCCGCCTCGTGGAGCATCACCATCCGGGGGAATGCCTTGTTCGATTCCCGCCACGGTCATGCGCTGACGACCTACACCGGTGCTGGCTACACCACCCCGGGGAATGGCTTCGAATCGGCCCTGGCATCGGAGCCAGCAGCCCTGCAGGCGGCCTCGGATGCCGCGGCCGCGTGGCTGGCGGTATGGCTACAGGGGGAAGCGCAGAAGTGGAAGTGATCAGGCGCGTCCGAGATCGGGGCCGCGCACCGGGCTGGCCAGCGCACGCGCGCGGCTGACGAGCGCTGCCAGCCCCGCCGGGTCGCCCGGCGCATGGACGCCGGCGACGCGCTCGCGCAGCCCGACCCGGGCGAGGTGGCGATCGATGCTGGCAGCCAGGGCTGGTGCATGCGCTCGCAGCGCACAGACCACCACTGGTGCCTGGCGGGCATGGAGCTCCAGCTGGGCGAGGGGCAGGGGATGCAGGCTGGTGCAGATGAAGATCCCGGCCTCGATGCCATCGGCGGCGAGCGTGCTACGGGCTGCCTGGGCGAACGGGATGCCCCCCTGATCGCACACCAGCGTCAGCGCCCTCCCGTGGGCGAGCGTCCGGCCCGTACCGGGGATGTAGGCTCCACCGTCCGGCAGGCCGGTCAGCCGCTGACCATCACCCGGCAGGACGATGAGGGTGGTGTGCTCGTCATGGAGGGCGAGCGCCACGATGGCGGCAGCCTCGTTGATGTCGGCCGGGGCCACCACCCACCAGCCGACCAGCGTCTGGAGGCGGTCAAGGGCCGGGAGGTCGCGCTCCTCGATGATGAGCTTCAGCGCCAGACCCCGACGTCCCACCTCGCCAAGGTCCTCCAGCCAGGCCGCAAGCGGGGTGCCGCCCGGCAGGCGTAGGCATACCCGCCGGCCGTCGCCGGCCAGCTGGGCGAGCGCGATCAGGGTGGAGGGGGTCATGGCGAGCAGCGACCAGGGCGGTGCCAGATGAGGGGCGAGGAGCCGCGGCTCGCGCTCCATCAGCCAGCGCAACCAGCGGTCGGACGCCTCGGGCAGGTCGCCCTCGCCCACCGGCCAAGGCGGCACACCGCCCTGCGGCAGGCTCTCCAGATGCACCGGCTGCCGGTTCCGATCAATGGCCATCACCGCCGCGAGCACCTGCCCGCCTGCGGCGATGATGGCGGCAAGCGGAGAGCTTCCCGCAGCATGCCCGGCGTCCGTCGAGCGCCGCCAACCATAGGCTTCGAGGCGGCCCAGGTCGGCCTCCTGGCCGCCTGGCACTAGCAGCAGCAGGCCGGGGCATGGCAGCCGTCCCGCCAGCTCCGCCGCCTCCCACCAGCGGCGATCCTCCGGCCCTGACGGCCGGCAGACGGCCACCACCCAGCCTCCCCGCCGGTGCTCCGCCCAGGCGGCCCCGATGGCGGCCGCCAACAGGGTTGCACCCGCTGCGCCGGGCCATTCGCGGTGATCGCCGACCTCGATCGGCAGCAGTCCTGCGACCAGGTCATCGCAGAACAGCCTGATCCGGCCGGGGAAGGACACTCCCGCCTCCAGGCGCGCCAGGATGGCGATCAGATCCGCGACGTCTGCGTGCATGGTTCCCCTGCTTGCCCGACCCTGCCCGTGGTGAAGCTGCCATGCTCCAGCGATCGGCACGCCCTTTGGGCAGTATGCCGGGTGAGGAGAGCCATGCCAACCGTCGCCATCGTCGGCGCCTCGACCAACCCCGATCGCCCCAGCCACCAGGCGGTGCTCCTCTTCCTGGCTCGCGGCTACACCGTCTGGCCGGTGACGCCTGCCGCCGCCAGCGTTGCCGGCTGCCCTGCCTACTCACAGCTCAGCGCGCTGCCGGGGGCATGCGACATCATCTGCATGTATGTCAACCCCATGCGCGGCCTGGCGATGCTCGACGACCTGGTCGCTGCCGCACCGCAGGTGCTGTGGCTCAATCCCGGTGCCGATGGGGAACCGCTCGCCTCGGCCGCGCGGGCGCGTGGGCTGAAGGTCGTCGAGGCCTGCAGCCTGGTGGCGCTCTCCTATGGCGACCCCCTGCAGCAGGTGCGATGAACCCCACGCCACCCTCCCGTGCCATCCGCCTGATCGCCGGGAGCGCAGCGCTGGCCATGGCCGCCGTCATGCTCCTTGCGACCGCGAGCATCATCCCGCCAGCTGCGCCGCAGCCGATACCGACGTCATCTCCTCCGGCAGCTGCTCCGGCCGAGCCGCCGCGCTGGCCGCCGATCGATTGGTGGGACTGGGGCATCAATCGCGTCCTGACCTCGTCGGAACGCGGACTCATGGCCGGAACCGGCTGCGATACCCTCTTCGCCCTGGCAGGAGCCATCTACCAGGTCGGCCGGGAACCGCTGTGGACCCCGCAGGGTCGACCGGGGGCGCCTGCCAGCGGGGTGAACACCCACCTGGTGGTGCGCATCGATTCGGAACTCGGCCGGGCACTTGATGCGGCGAGCACTGCCACACTGGTGCCGATCCTGGTCGCCGGATTCCTGCGCAACCGCACCCCCGAGACTACCGGACTGCAGCTCGACTGCGATGTGCCGACCAAGCGCCTTATCACCTATGCCGATTTCCTGCACCATCTGCGCGCCCAGCTGCCTCCCGGCATCCAGCTGTCGGTGACCATGCTGCTCGATTGGACGCACAGCAAGGATCTGCAAACGCTCGCTCGCGAAGTCGACTTCGTGGTGCCCCAATGCTATAGCGCCCTGGCCCCCTTCGCGAGCAGCGACACCGCTGTGACTCTTGCCAGCAACATCCAGGGCACTCTGCAGCGCCTCGAACGCGCGCGCGTGTCCTACCGTCTGGGCCTGCCGACCTTCGAGCAATGCAGCCTCTTCGGCGCCCGTGGCGAACTCGTGCGTGCGACCATGCCGGTCTCGCCGGAGGCCGCGATCAGCGTCGGCGGGCTGGTCAGCCGCATCTCGCATGGCGATGAGACCACCATCGAGATGTCGTTCCCCGCTGCCACCCAGCTCGCCGGTACGACCATCGCCGCCGGTGCCCACCTGCTCTTCGGCGGCCTCTCGGCCACCGGCCTCGAGCATACCCTCGAGGCCCTGCGCAACCGCATGCCCGCTCATTGCCTGGGCGTCTGCCTCTTCCATCTGCCCGGCACCGAGGCAACCCGCTCGCTGACCATCAGCCAGGTGGCCGCAGCCGCGAACGGCATGGTCCGGCCCGCCACGGTGTCGGCACGCCTCCTGCCACAGGGTGGCGGACGCTGGACAGTGGTGCTCTCCAATCGCGGTGATGAGGATTGGTTCGATGTCGCATCCCCTGCGCATATCGCAATCCACGCCTCCCATGGTGGCATCCATCTGGGCGCGCACGTCCCCCATCCCGGCCTGATCCGCGCCCAGGTGACCTCCGAAACCCCTTCGGGCTCCGCATCCCCGGTCAGCGCCTGCGCGATCGATGTCGGCGTGCTGCGCGCCGGGGATGTCGTCACCATCGAGGATCTGTCCGTCGATCCCGGCTGCACGCCCATCGGCACCATCTGGTGCCGGGGCCGCAGCTCGGAGGTCGACACCGCCATCCGCTGAGACGCCAGGCCAAGCGGGCTGACGCGGCGCCTCCTCGTTCGCCGCACTGCTGACATCCGGCTGGAATGGCGGGGAATGCCAGCCGCCTAAGATGGCTCCATCCGTGTACGAACTGCGAGAACGCCATGCGAGCAGGAGCTCATTGCTCCCTCCACTCATCGCATAGGCTCGCTGGCCGCCGGCGGTCGCAGACCGGCTTGCGCCAGGCGCCTGCGATCGTCCAGGATGCGGACGCTCGGGCCACCTGGCACCACCCAAGGCGATTCCATGCATCACATCGGCACACCGGCTGCGCTGCTGCTCCTGCTCATCATCGCCTTGCCCGGCTCCGGCCATCCGCTGGCTGCCGCCGAGGATGCGGCAGGGGTGCAGTCCGCTTCCTCGGCGCTCCGCCCCAGCCCATGGGGCTTCACCTCCTCGGCCGAATGGTTCGGCGAGTATCCGCGCTTCGATCCGCTGATGGCCGCCGCGGGTGCGCGCTGGCTGCGCGCCTTCCCGGAGTGGAATACCATCGAACCCATGCCGGGCGCTCGCAGCTGGTCGTCATCGGATGCCCTGGTCGCCAGCGCCAGGGCCGATGGCATCGGCATCAGCGGCGGCTTCTGGTACTTCGCGCACTGGGCGACGCCAAAGGGGGATACGCGTTCGTGCCCGCTCAAGGACATCTCCTCCTGGAGCAGCTATGTCCATGACGCGGTGGATCGCTACCGTGCGGATATCCGCGACTGGGAGGTCTATAACGAATTCAATGGCAGCTTCTCGGTCTCCTCCGACAAGCCCAAGGACTACGCCGATCTGGTCATCGCGGCCAGCGTCGCGGCCAAGAAGGCCAATCCGCAAGCACGCATCGGCATGAGCTGCGCGAACTTCGATCTCGGCTTCTTCGACCGTGCGATCAAGGCGGGGGCGGGCGGCTCATTCGACTTCATCTGCGTCCATCCGTATGAGAACCTCGAGGCGCTGATCGCAGGTGGCGAGTATGGCTTCCTGAGCATGGCCGGAAGCATCAGGAAGATGCTTGCCGACAACCATCAGCGCCCCGGCATCGGCCTGTGGATCACCGAGTTCGGCGTGCAGTCGCCGGTCAAGCCGGACGCCATGAGGGATGGGGTGCAGGCCGATGTCCTGGCCAAAGGCTACATCCTCTCCCTCGCCCAGGGCTTCGAGCGCATCTGCTGGTTCGAGGCCCGCGGGCCGTCGTATGGCCATGGCACCGATTTCGGCGTCATCCGCCAGGATTGGAGCTTGCGTCCGAGCTACTCCGCACTGCAGGCGATGACCGGCCTGCTCGGCGATGAGCCGGCCTATGTCGGCTGGCTCAATCTCGCCAATGGCGGCTATGGTTTCGTCTTCCAGGGCCGCGCCGGCCCGCTGCTGTGCGCCTGGTCGTCGAAGGGGCCCGCACGCGCCATCACCTTCACCGCCGATGTCGAGGTCGCGGATGTGGCTGGCAAGGCTTCGCCCCTGCCGGCCGGCAAGGGCCTGACCCTGCACAGCTCGCCGGTCTATGTCACCAAGCTGCCTGGCGATCTCGTGACCCTCGCCAAGGCCAATGCCGCCAAGCCCTTCCCCTGGGGCGGCGACTATGCCACCGCGCGGGAGGTCAGCTGCCTGCTGGCGGCGACCAACACCGAGAAGGGCATCAGCCAGGTGAATCCCCAGACCACCGTGGTGGTCAACCTGCTCGATCACTCGCTGCGCCGCAGCAATCGCGGCGGTGGGGGCGAGGGCATCTATGCCTATTTCCGCGCCGATCCGCTATTCGCCTCCTTCGGCAACGCCAAGCTCGAGATCACCGTCGTCGCTCGCCTCGCTTCCGAACAGCCGTCCGGCATGGATGTCTGCTATGAATCCCTCTCCGGCTACCATGCCACCGGCAAGCGCTGGGAGATCCCGAAGGGCGATCAGTGGCAGGAGCACTCATGGACGGTCGATGACGCCAATTTCGTCGGCGGCTGGGGATGGAATTTCCGCACCGACATCGGCGGTTCACCGGGCGACGTGCTGATCCGGGAGGTGCGCATCCGCAAGCCCGCTGCCGATGGCGGCTCGGCACCGCCTGCGAAGGGAGCGCCCGCACGATAGCCGAGCAGCGCGGGAGCGAGGACAGCTCAAGACAGGCAGGGTCAGGAGATCGATTTCCTCCATCTCCCCTCCTTGAAGGCGGACAGGAGCAGTTTCGCACGCCCTTCCCCAAGTTCCCGATAGGATGTCGCCTGGGTGAAGAAATCGTTGAGTCCGGGGATCGACGCCATCTCCAGCGGATCGATATTCGGGAATCCCATCGTCCAATCGCCGAAATCCCGCTTATCTATGGCCTCCACGATGATCTTGGTGATCTGAGCATGCCGCCTATCGCCGGATATCCTCCTGAATATCAGCTCGACGCTGTCACGCTCCCCTTCCAATATCTGGAAGAACGAACTGCTCTGATAAAGGAGGAGTCCTGAGACGTGAGCGACGGCATTGTTCCCATGAGCGGTCTGCAGCAATGCCTCAAGCTCTGGCCGGTTGAACGCTCCCGTGGTGGACACGCTGCTATAGATGATGTGGATGAGCGTCATGTGAATCCCTAGCCGGTGGGCCGTGACGATCATGCTGCTTCTCTTGCGTGCGGAGCTGCACGGAGCACTCGCGCGCAGCACGAACGCTTTCGCTGGCGTCAGTGATTAGCTGGTATCGTCGCCATCCATATGCTTGTCAGCAAGGCAAATACGCCCGTGCCACCGACACGGCGGGCACCAGAGCGGAGGTGAGCCGAGCAGGCTGATTGCCTCCATGACATCCGACAGGATCGGCCGTAATGGCGAGTAGACCCTCGACACACTTCAACCACATGCGAGATCTTCCCGGGTTGCGCGTACCGTTGAATTGCTCGTTCTCTTGGCAATCCGCCCCAGTTTCCCGTTTCGGCCCATAATCCCAGCTGCCTCCTCCAAGCCCGCCTCTCCTCCACCATCCCGCCTCTCTTCATCCCGGCGCATGCATGCACGACTGCCTCGACTCCACCGGATCGTGGTACAGCTCATCCTCCCTGTCCCTGCTCACCCCATTGCCTGTGAGCAGCTCGATCCATCAATCCCAGGTCTTGAGGCTCTCGCGCACCGAAGTGCCCTTCTGCTGGCCGAGGAAGCCGAGGCCCTCGAGCTGCTCGACGTAGGCGGTGGCCTTGCTGTACCCGATGGTGAGCTTGCGCCGGAAGAAGTCGGCGCCCGAGTGGCCGCGCACCGGCGCGCTGGTGCCGGGCTGGAGCAACAGCATGTCGCCCTTGCCGAGGAGGCTCTCGGCACCGCTGACGTCGAGCACCGCACGCGAGTTCGACTGGTCGATCACGTGGAGCAGATGCGCTAGGGCAGGTTGAACTGCATAACTATAGGAGTGGTAGGCTCATAATGGCTATTCGTACAATATATACATGGTGTTACTTTGAAATTATACTTTCGAATGTACAATTTGAAGTTAGACTATTGGCATGCACTCCTACTCCCTCCGCAGTTTTCGTCAGAACCTCACTCGCGCTGTGCAGCAGGTTGCCGCGGGCGAAGTGGTGACCATAACCAAGCGTGGGCGTGAGATCGCACGCCTGGTGGCGCCGACGACCGCCGGAGCCTTGAAGCCAATGCCCTCGATGGCCAAGGAGCGCGCGGCCATGATCGCCGAAGGCGCCGTAGTCACGGACTCCACCGTGATCGCCTTGCGTGAAGAAGAGCGCGCGTGAGCGGACTCTACCTCGACACCTCGGTGCTGGTTGCCTATTACACCCCTGAAGTCTTCTCTGCCCGAGCCGATGCAGTCATCACTGGCGCCACCGACCGGGTGGTCAGCCCATTGTGCCTGAGCGAGGCCAACGCCGCATTGCGCGCCAAGGTGTTCAACGGGACCCTGAGCGTGCCGAATGCGGTCGCGGCCCGTGATCGAATGCGTGAGCACTACGCCGGTGGCTTCTTCCGCACCGTACCGATCGATGATCGGGTCTTCGACATGGCAGCCAGCATCGTGTGGCAGCTGCTGGTGAAATTACGCACGCTCGATGCCTTGCACCTGGTGGTGGCGCAGTCCGCCGGTTTGCACTTCGCCACTGCGGATACCCGTCTCCGTGATGCGGCCAAAGCGGCCAACGTCCTGGTCGTCTGGGCCGGAGCCTGAGCGATATTCGCGTCGGAGACTTGGTGTGGTGGCCTTGCTTGCGAGGATACTCGTTCCGCGCCAGCGTTCGCGGTTCGAAATATACATACGTCAGCCGATGAGGATTTTCCCTGCACTGCTGGCGGAGAACATCATGAGCTTCTCTTCGCATTCGCTTCAATCCAAGCCGCGAACGCGGCCTCGGTCATCTCACCTGCGGCGAGTGCGAGGGTCCGTACTGCGGCGTCGGCTTCACTCGCGACAAAACGTTTGCCGTTGATCTCGAGGAACGCCACTGCGACTAGAAAGGCCGTTCGTTTGTTGCCGTCGATGAACGGGTGGTTCTTGGCCAAACCGAACGCATAGCTCGCCGTCAATGCGAATAGGGTCGGCTTACCGCAGGCGAAATGGTTTCGCGGACGGCCCAGAGCCGGATCCAACAGACCCTCGTCGCGTAGCCCGGTCGATCCGCCGAACTGTGCCAGCGACTCCTCATGCAGCATGAAGACAACTTCACGCAGCACCCATTCCGGTTCCTTCACTTGGCGAGTTCTCGCAGCGTATGGCGGCAGCGCTTCATCAGGTCCTGGGCCACGTTCATTTGACGTGTGACTTCGGCTGTGGTCGGGCTAAGGCGCACGCTGCCGTCCGGTGCTTCTGTTACGGAGAGGGTATCGCCATCACCGACCTTGAGATATGAAAGCGCCTCCTTTGGCAGCACGATGCCCACCGAGTTGCCGATCTTGCGCAGTTTCAGTTCGTGGATCATTGCAAAAGCGTAGCCACTAATGTAATAACGTCATACTTGAGCCTGCGCAGTATCCGCCCACTCTCCCTAACCCATTCGCCCGACTCCCATCCGCCAGCCCGCACAGGATTCTGCCCCCTTCCACGTTTACTGCCTCAGCTCCACCGGATTGTGGTACAGCTCGTCCTCCTCGTCCCAGGTCACCCCGTTGCCCTTGAGCTGCTCGATCCAATCATGCCATGACTTGATGATCTCACGCAGCGGGCATGTAAAGCCAAATCCTGGAGGATTCGGCGCGTTGAAGCTCCCCTTCCTCGCCTCCTGAGTTCCAGTCACCGCTCCCCTCGGGACCTCTTCCTGGCAAGCTCTGCCTTATTTAGGCCCGCTATTGCCATACGTACGTCAATACGTACGCTGGGAGCAAGGAGACTGATCATGAGCACCGTCACCGCGAGCGCAGCCCGCAGTCGTCTCTATCGCCTCATCGATGAAGCAGCAGAATCGCATATGCCGATCACCATTACCGGCAAGCGCTCCAATGCTGTGCTCATAAGTGAATCTGACTGGAATGCGATCCAGGAGACCTTGTACCTGACTGGAATTCCCGGCATGCGCGATTCCATCGTCGCCGGCATGAAAGCCCCCGTGGCCTCCTGCGACAAGGTGCTGCGCTGGTGACCAGCGTGTCGGTCCCCTGGGTCCCGGTTTTCACCAAGCAGGCTCAAAAGGATGCGAAGAAGGCGAAGTCGGCCGGCTTCAAACCCAGGATCGAATCGCTGCTTGCCGTTGTGGCCACCAACCCCTACCAGAACTCTCCGCCCTATGAGCGCCTGATGGGCGATCTGGCAGGGGCCATATCGCGCAGGATCGACATCCAGCACCGCCTAGTCTACCATGTCATGGAGAAGCAGAGGACGGTGAAGATCCTGCGCATGTGGACCCATTACGAGTGAATCCCAACCTGCGGGATTGGTAGATACACCGAAATCTTTCCCAGCTCGCGGCATCGGCCCCTGACAATCCAGAGCATCGCAGACGGGCCCCGCCTTGGTCACAACCGAGGTCTTCGACCTCTCCTCCATTCATCGAAGATGATCAGCTATCGATCAGACGTGCATTCTGATCCTACTGCCTTAGCTCCACCGGATTGTGGTAGAGTTCGTCCTCCTCGTCCCAGCTCACCCCATTGCCTTTGAGCTGCTCGATCCAGTCATCCCACGACTTGATGATCTCGCGCGCGGCGGTCCCCTTCTGCGGGCCGATGAAGCTGAGATCCTCGAGCTGCTCGACGTAGGCGGTGGCCTTGTTGTAGCCGATGTTGAGCTTGCGCCGGAAGAAGTCGGCGCCCGAGCGGTTGTAGCGGCACATCGACTGCACCGCCTCGTGGAACTGGCGGTCGGAGATCCAGTCGCTGCCACCCATCGAGCCGCTGCCGCCGCCCCCCTCCATTTGCACCGCGCCCACCTTGAGCACCTCGTCGTCGTAGGTCGGCGTGCCATGGGCCTTGGCGTGCTCGATGATGGCGTTGATCTCCGAGTCCTTGAGCCACACGCCCTGCCCGCGCACCGGGGCGCTGGTGCCGGGCTGGAGGAACAGCATGTCGCCCTTGCCCAGGAGGTTCTCGGCGCCGCTGACGTCGAGCACCACGCGGGAGTTCGATTTAGATAGGGAAGGGAATCCATGGCCTCTAAACATCGCGGTTGCCCCCTCGGGTACGGAATGGTCGCGCCCACATGGAGGTGGATATTCGCGGCGGAGATCGGGTGTGGCGGCCTTGCTCGCGAGGAAACTTCGTCGCGTCCATAGTTCGCAGTTCGGAATATACATACGCCAGTTGATATACTACCCCCTGGCTTGGTCATCACCTTGGCAATGCGCCGCTTTCCCCTGTTTCCTGCCCCTGCGCCGCACTCCCAGCCAACCGCCCGCACCGGATTCCGCCCTACTGTCATCACCGTCTCCGCTCCGCATCCAGCTTGCCCAGTCCTGCTTCACTCAAATGAAGACAGCAGGCGAAACCGCGAATCTCTTGGCAAGGGCTGCAACCTGACGGACATTCAGCGTACGTTTACCACGGAGAATCTCCGAAACGACGCCCTGGGAACCAATCTCGGGCAGGTCCCGCTGGGACAAACCGTGCTCGTCCATGAGCGCCTTGAGCACATCCAACGGGGAACCTTCTGGCAATGGATCGTGCTCCTCCTCATAGGCATGGACCAATGTGCCAAGCGTGTCGAGCAAGCTGTAGAGTGGGTGGCGACGGTCGTCCCCGATCAGGTCAACCAGGCGGTCGATCATCATGGTCATGCGACGATAATCCGCCTCTGTACGCAAGCGGAACGCACCAGAGACCTTACCCCATGATTCCTGCAGCCCCGAGGGCATCACATCTTGAGTGGTGATTGATATCATAGCTCACCCTTCTTTAAGTCGATCTTGCTGTATTCGGCATGCGTCAGGATGGCACGTACGTAAACCTTGCGCCGGTCAAAGTGAATTGCCGTAATGAGCCTGAAGTCATTCCCGCCAATATTGAACACGATGTACTTGGATACCGGATCAGCATGTGGAAATGTTTGTCGCAGGTGCGCTATGGAGGAAAATGTGGACCTGGATACGATGCGATACCACGCAGACAATGGCACACCGCTCTGCGGATGGCGTCTGGCAAACTCGCGCAGACGCCGCCGTGTTATGATGTGCATTCCCATGGCGGGTGCCTACTCGCGAGGATATACCGCATTCCAAGACGAAGCAATCTCAAAGTGAGATACCCTGATCGAACACGCAGCTCATCGAGTTAAGATATACCCAGCACTCCCTTTCAGCGCCAAGATTCGGAACCCCACCATGCAGCTATGGCACCTGAGCGCTCTACTGCCTCAACTCCACCGGATTGTGGTACAGCTCGTCCTCCTCGTCCCAGCTCACCCCGTTGCCCTTGAGCTGCTCGATCCAGTCATCCCATGACTTGATGATCTCGCGCGCCGCGGTGCCTTTCTGCGGACCGATGAAGCCGAGGTCCTCGAGCTGCTCGACGTAGGCGGTGGCCTTGTTGTAGCCGATGTTGAGCTTGCGCCGGAAGAAGTCGGCGCCCGAGCGGTTGTAGCGGTACATCGACTGCACCGCCTCGTGGAACTGGCGGTCCGAGATCCAGTCGCTGCCACCCATCGAGCCGCTGCCGCCGCCCCCCTCCATTTGCACCGCTCCCACCTTGAGCACCTCCTCGTCGTAGGTCGGCGTGCCCTGCGCCTTGGCGTGCTCGATGATGGCATTGATCTCCGAATCCTTGAGCCACACGCCCTGGCCGCGCACCGGCGCGCTGGTGCCGGGCTGGAGGAACAGCATGTCGCCCTTGCCGAGCAGGTTCTCGGCTCCGCTGACGTCGAGCACCACGCGCGAGTTCGACTTGTCGACCACGCGGAAGCAGATGCGCGAGGGCAGGTTGGACTTGATGAGTCCCGTGACCACGTCGGCGGTGGGCCGCTGGGTGGTGAGGATGACATGGATGCCGCAGGCGCGGCTCTTGGCCGCCAGGCGCACGATCGACTTCTCGACCTCCTTGTTGACCAATGGAGAATGGCTTCACGGAGACGGCTGGGAGGGGCACTCGGATAAGCTGAAGTGCCAAGAGGCGAGGTCGACTTGGGCATGCCTTTGGTCATCGAGGACGACCGCGTGCCTCCCTGTTCGCGGCGGGGGTACTCATGGAGTGATTCGGCGAGAAGCATGGTCCAGACTATTTGACTACAAGGACACGTTCTCTATGGTACAATGCTGGCAGAACGACTGAGGGTGCCACCAGCTAAGGCAGCACCCCCATTCGTTTCGGCAGGTTGTCAAAGAACACTGTCTCGCCTTCTGGGCCCTTGGGGACGGCAATCCCCAAGGGTCTATTCTTTACTACGGCCTTCGCAGCGGCGGCGCCTGCGACGGGCCATGCTCTTGTTGCCCCATATGCATCACTGCCTCCTATTTCAGGGAGCCGGTGGCGCAGCGCCATCGGTGGTGGAGTTGCTGTCGTTCTCATTAGAACCAGCAGACTTCTCGCGCTTTCGCGGGCCGGCCCATTGCCCTTGAGCTGCTCGATCCAGTCATCCCATGATTTGATGATCTCGCGTGCCGCGGTGCCCTTCTGCGGGCCGATGAAGCCGAGGTCCTCGAGCTGCTCGACGTAGGCGGTGGCCATGACGGCCCGTCAATCTGATCCTGAACCCATTGACACCTGGTATAAATGAGTTATACTTATAGTATGAAGACGGCAATTTCCCTTCCCGACGCGGTCTTCGAACAGGCCGACGATCTGGCCGCTCGCCTTCATTTGAGCCGCAGCCAATTGTATGTCCTGGCACTGGAAAAGCTCATCAAGGAGCACCGAGAAAGCAGCATCACCGATCAGTTGAATGCCTTTATTGACCAGCATGGCCAGCCGACCGATCCCGTCTTTCTGCAGTCTTCCCATCGCGACATGCGCAATGTGGAATGGTGATGCACCGCGGCGATGTGTTCTGGGCAGATCTTGGCGAACCGATGGGATCGGAGCCAGGATACCTGCGACCGGTGCTGGTCGTCCAGGCTGACGCCTTTACGGCAAGCAGACTCGCAACCACCATCGTTCTCTCATTGACCAGCAATACCGAGCTGCGCAAAGCCCCCGGCTGCGTCCTGCTCACCAAGCAGGAATCCGGTTTACCCAAGGACTCGGTGGCCAATGCGACCCAGCTTCGGACCATCGACAAGGGGCGGCTCGGCACCCATGTCGGCCAACTCGATGATGCGACCATGCTGCTAATCGATCGTGCACTTCAGCAGGTCCTCGCGCTGTAGGCCGATCCCGCCCTTCTCTGGGGACGAACGACTCCTACTGCCTCAGTTCCACCGGATTGTGGTACAGCTCGTCCTCCTCGTCCCAGCTCACCCCATTGCCCTTGAGCTGCTCGATCCAGTCATCCCATGACTTGATGATCTCGCGCGCCGCGGTGCCCTTCTGCGGACCGATGAAGCCGAGGTCCTCGAGCTGCTCGACGTAGGCGGTGGCCTTGTTGTAGCCGATGTTGAGCTTGCGCCGGAAGAAGTCGGCGCCCGAGCGGTTGTAGCGGTACATCGACTGCACCGCCTCGTGGAACTGGCGGTCCGAGATCCAGTCGCTGCCACCCATCGAGCCGCTGCCGCCGCCCCCCTCCATTTGCACCGCTCCCACCTTGAGCACCTCCTCGTCGTAGGTCGGCGTGCCCTGCGCCTTGGCGTGCTCGATGATGGCATTGATCTCCGAATCCTTGAGCCACACGCCCTGGCCGCGCACCGGCGCGCTGGTGCCGGGCTGGAGGAACAGCATGTCGCCCTTGCCGAGCAGGTTCTCGGCTCCGCTGACGTCGAGCACCACGCGCGAGTTCGACTTGTCGACCACGCGGAAGCAGATGCGCGAGGGCAGGTTGGACTTGATGAGTCCCGTGACCACGTCGGCGGAGGGCCGCTGGGTGGTGAGGATGACATGGATGCCGCAGGCGCGGCTCTTGGCCGCCAGGCGCACGATCGACTTCTCGACCTCCTTGTTGACCATCATCAAGTCGGCGTATTCGTCGACCAGGACGACGATGTACTCCATGCGCTCGCCGCCGCCCGGAATGCTCTCCGGTGTCAGCTCCTTCTTGGCCAGGCGGAAGCGGATCTCGTCCTCGCCCAGCTCATTGAAGGCCTTGATGTCCCGCACCCCGGTCAGGCGCAGGGCCTCGTAGCGTTCGTCCATGGTGCGGCAGGCCCACTCGAGCGCCGCGTGCGCCTTGGTCATGTCGGTGATGGGCGGGGTGAGCAGGTGAGGGATGTCCTCGTATCCGGCGAGCTCGACCATCTTCGGGTCGACCATGATGAAGCGCACCTCGCGCGGCGACTTGAACAGCAGGATCGAGCAGATCATCGCGTTCATGCACACCGATTTGCCCATGCCGGTGGCGCCCGCCACCAGCAGATGGGGCATCTTGGCGAGATCGCTGATCAGCGGTCGGCCGACGACATCGCGGCCGAGGATCACCGGCAGGGCCATGGTCGAGGGATCGACTTCCTCGACCAGGTCGCGCATCACCACCGCCTCCTTGACGCGGTTGGGGACCTCGATGCCGATGGTGGTCTTGTTCGGCAGGGGCGCGACGATGCGGATGCCCTCGGTGCCGAGCTTCATCGCCAGATCCTTCTCGAACCCTTCGACCTTCTGCACCCGCATCGACTGGTCGAGCAGGCGGATCTCGTACTGGGTCACCACCGGCCCGCGGGTGGCATTGACGACCTGGACCGCGACATCGAAGTGCGAGAACACCTCCTCGATGGCGCGGGCGATCTGGTTCTTCTCCTGCTCATGCTCGGCGACGCGCTTCTGCGGCAGCTCATCGAGCAGATCGACGGTGGGCAGGATGTAGCCGTCAAGCCCGGTCGCACCGCGCTGTCGCGCCTTCTGGGCGGCGCGCTTGGGCTTCGCACTCAGGACCGACGCCTCCGCGTCCGACTCCGCGTCCGAGGACGCCAGCACGGCTGCCGCCGGGGGGATCGTTTCGGTGCGCGCTACGGGCGACAGGGGTGCTGGTGCGGGATCGGCAGCGAGGGCCTCGGCGGTGCGCTCTGCCTCGGCCATGCTGGTCGAGCCGTTCGCGGACTGCGCGCCGGCGACCGCCTGCACGGCCGCATCCGGCGACTGGAGACTGCGGCGCTGCTGGCGGATCTTCTCGAGCAGGGCTTCGGCATCGGGCATCGCCGTGCCCTCATCGTCGGCGATGCGCCGGGTGATCTCATGGATGGAGGTGGTCGCGCGGGTCTTGATCACCGGCCCCGATGGTCCGGGCACGAAGGGCGGCTTGACCCGACCCGGACGCTCGGGCATGGGCAGCGCCGGTGCCTGCTTCCAGGAATGCACCGCGTTCCAGACCCGTCGCAGGTGCCGTCGCAGCCCGATATGCATCAGCAGCAGGCCCGCCGCCGCCAGGCATGTCAGCACCAGTGCCGCACCCGCGACATCCAGGTTCTGCACCAGCACGCCTTCGCTCGCACCGCTCTCGTAACGGCCGGCGCGGGCGCACAGCCAGCGCCCCAGGCTGCCGCCCAGGCCACCGAACTGGTACTGGTCCCAGCGCAGCAGCAGCCCTTCGCATTCCGCATCCAGGGGGAGCAGGTGCACCAAGCCGCACAGGGCCGGGATCAGGATGGCGGCTCCGGTGAGCCGGCGGCCGAGGTTGTCGAGGTCGGATTCGCGCCAGATCGCCACCGCATAGCCGAGCAGCAGCAGCGGGGGGAGGAAGGCCACCACCCCCCAGAGGAGGATGAAGCCGTGGGCGATCCAGGCGCCCGCCAGGCCCATGAGGTTCTTGCCCTCGGTGCCGCCATTGATGATCTGGGGATGGGCATAGCTGGCCAGGGCCAGGAGCAGCAGGACCGCACCCACCGCCAAACAACCCGCCAGCATCACCCGCACCGGACGTCTCATGTCCATCTCGCCACCTGCGTTGGGGAGCATAGCGCGACTGCCAGGCGAACCAACCGGGTAAGGGAGATGGACCTGGGTGGATCAGGCCGTCTGAAGTTGGCAGCGGCGAGCTCCCGCGCGCCGCTAGCCAGGGGCGGAGACCGGCATCAGCCAGCCGGCATGCGAGGCTGCCGGGACCTGGAGCAGCCAGGCGGCGGGGCCAATTCGCCACTTGCCATGGACTGCGTGCGCCCTACTCTGTCGCCCCTTCACCTTTCCTGATCCCGACGAGGTATTTATGGCTCATAAAATGGGCACCGGTTCCACCCAGAACGGTCGCGATTCGAACCCCAAGAAGCGTGGCATCAAGATCTATGGCGGCCAGGCGGTCAAGGCCGGCGGGATCATCCTGCGCCAGTGCGGTACCAAGTTCAAGCCGGGTCGCGGTGTCGGCCTGGGCAAGGACTACACGATCTTCGCCCTCGCCGAAGGCGTGGTGCAGTTCCGCAGCCGCTTCGTCGATGTCATCGCGGCGCCGGCTGCCGCTCCCTGAGCCGACCCGCCAGTCCATCCTGCGCATGCAGCGCTGCATGCCTGACGGCCGCAAGGCCACCGACAACGCCGCAGCCACCTGCGGCGTTGCTGCTTAAGGGCAGTCGCGCATATCCCCGTCGGCGCGACCGTGACGGGACAGCTGCCGGACCTCCATCCCGCCCACCCCGCGAGCCGCCACCATGGTCGATCCCTTCGCCCTCAATGACCTCCTGGCCAAGCACGGTCAGGAGCATCTCCTCGCCGAGCTCGCCACCCTGGGCGCGGAGCAGCGCGAGCGCTACCTGGCCCAGCTGGCGAGCATCGACTGGGCCGAGCTCAGCCATGCGGCCGCCCCCCTGCCCGCCGGCGAGGTGGGCGCGAGCCGGGTGATCACGCGCAGCGAGCGCCAGGCACGAGCCGCGACGCTGCGTGCCGCCGGCGAGGCGGCATACGGCGCCGGTCGCGCTGCGGTGCTGATGGTCGCCGGCGGTCAGGGGACGCGCCTGGGCTCCTCCGCCCCCAAGGGCTGCTTCCCCATCGCCCCCCATTCCGGCAAGAGCATCTTCCAGCTGCAGGCCGAGAAGGTGCTGTCGCTGTCGCGGCGCTTCGGACGCCAGGTCCCCTTCCTGATCATGACCAGCCCGATGACAGATGCCGACACGCGCGAATTCTTCCAGGCCAATGGCTGGTTCGGCCTCGACCAGGCCCAGCTGCGCTTCTTCAGCCAGGGAACCGTGCCCAGCATCGACCAGCAGGGCCGGGCGCTGCTGCGCGTACCGGGCATGCTGCTGGAGAATCCCGACGGCCATGGCGGCTGCTTCACCGCCCTGGTCACCTCCGGCAACCTCGCCCGCCTGCATGCCGACGGCATCGAGCAGATCATCTACATCCAGGTCGACAACATCCTCGCCCCGGTCGATGATCCGGAGCTGCTGGGCCTGGCGAGCCTGGAAGGCGCCGAGGTCATCACCAAGGTGCTGCCCAAGGCCCATCCCGACGAGAAGGTCGGCCACCTGGTCCGGGTCGCCGGATCCGACCGCATCGTCGAGTACACCGAGCTCACCCCGGCCCAGACGCGTCTGACCTCGGCGAACGGGGAGCCGCTCTACCGCTGGGGCTCGCCGGCGATGCACAGCTGGGGCGTCGCCTTCCTCGCCCGCCTGGCGGCACGCGGCTACCAGATCCCGCTGCACCGCAGCGCCAAGCCGCTGAAGGCATGGCTGGGCGGCGCGGCGCAGGACATCACCGGCTGGAAGAGCGAGCGCTTCATCTTCGATCTCATCCCCGAGGCGCGCACCAGCCTCGGCCTGGAGATCGATCGCGACAGCGAGTTCGCGCCGGTGAAGAACCCATCGCTGAGCGACGGCAAGCCGATGAACGACAGCCCGGCGACCGCGGTGGCGCTCGCCAGCCGCCTGTATGCCTCCTGGCTGGCCGCAGCAGGGGTCACCATCGCCCTGCCGGCGGAAGCGCGCATCGAGATCAGTCCGCTCTATGCAGCGACGCGTGAGCAGTTCCTCGCCCGCTGGGACCGGCGACTCGAGCGGCTGGACGGCGACTACTACCTCGAAGCCTAGCCTGCCCGGGCCTGTGCGCATCGGCACGCGGGCAGGTCAGCTCCGCAGTCGCACCAGGTGCAGGCCGTCGCGCACGGTCAGCAGGACGTTCTCCACCCGCTGATCGAGCAGGATCTCCTGGTTGAGCGCATCGATGGTGCGATCGGCGGCATCGGCTGGGGCCAGGACGCGACCGCTCCACAGGGTGTTGTCGATCGCGATCAGTCCACCAGGCCGCAGCAGCCGGATGGCTGCGCGGTAGTAGTTCAGGTAGTTCTCCTTGTCGGCGTCGATGAACACCAGGTCGAAGGGCCCGTTGAGCGAGGCCATGGTCTCGAGCGCGGGGCCGATGCGGATGGTGACCTTGGAGCCGTGCGGACTGCGCGCGAGGTAGCGCAGGGCGAACTGCTCGGCGCGCGGATCGATGTCGCAGCTGATGAGCTCGCCCCCGGGGGCCAGGCCTTCGGCCATCGAGAGCGCCGAATAGCCGGTGAAGAGCCCGAGCTCGAGCACGCGGCGCGCCTGCACCAGCTGCACCAGCAGCTTGAGCAGCCGCCCCTCGAGGCGGCCGGTCAGCATGCCATGATCGCTGCGCGTCCTGCGGGTCTCCTCCGCCAGCTCGCACAGCAGCTCCGGCTCGCTGCGGGTATGCTCATGCGCGTAGCGTTCGATGACCGGCGTGACGATGTCCATACGCCCCCCTCGGTCGCCATCCTCCCCGCGCCCACAGCGAGGCAATGCGCCGTGCCGGCAACCCGTACCAGCTGCGGCCTTGGCCGGGCCGCTCTTCGCCCTAGGCTCTGGGCCGCATGAGTCAGACCCTCTACGATATCCTCGACGAGCGCGGTTTCGTCGCCCAATCCACCGATGCGGAGATGCGCGATCGCCTCGCCTCGCCGGTGGTGGCCTACATCGGCTTCGATCCCACCGCCGACAGCCTGCATGTCGGCTCGCTGGTGCCGATCATGGGCCTGCGCTGGCTGCAGCAGTGCGGCCATCGGCCCCTGGTGCTGGTCGGAGGGGCCACGGCGCTGGTCGGCGACCCGTCGGGCAAGAGCGACATGCGCAAGATGCTGACGCGTGCCGAAATCGATGCCAATGCCCAGGCCATCGCGGCCCAGATCGGACGCATCGTGCGCTTCGACGACTCCGCCACCGGCGCCCAGCTGGTGAACAATGCCGACTGGCTCGCCGGCCTCGGTTGGATCGAGCTGCTGCGCGAAGCGGGTCCGCATTTCAGCGTCAACCGCATGCTGAGCATGGATTCGGTCAAGGGCCGTCTCGAGTCTGGCGGCATCAGCTTCCTCGAATTCAACTACATGGTGATGCAGGCCTATGACTTCCTCCATCTCCACCGCAGCCACCGCTGCACCGTGCAGATGGGTGGCGCCGACCAATGGGGCAACATCGTCATGGGCATCGAGCTGGGCCGGCGCAAGGCCGATGCCGATCTCGCCGGGCTGACCTTCCCCCTGGTGACCAAGGCCGATGGCGGCAAGTTCGGCAAATCCGAGAAGGGCACCGTCTGGCTTTCGAGCGAGCGCACCAGCATCTACGACTTCTACCAGTTCTGGCGCAATGCCGCCGATGCCGATGCGGGGAAGTTCCTGCGCTTCTTCACCGCCCTGCCGGTCGGCGAGATCGACGCCCTGGTCGCACGCGACATCAACCAGGCCAAGGAGGTGCTCGCCCAGCAGGCCACCGCCCTGGTGCATGGCGAGCCCGCCGCCGAGCAGGCGCGCAGCGATGCGCGGCGCGCCTTCGGGACAGAGCGCGATGTCGGGGGCGATAGCATCCCGCATGCGGATGTACCGGCGAGCGAGCTCGAGCAGGGCATCGGCCTCGTGACGCTGCTGGTGCGTGCCGCGCTCGCCAGCTCCAATGGCGAGGCGAGGCGGCTGATCGCCGGCGGGGGGGTCAAGGTCGCGGACACCCTGGTCGACGACCCCAACCGCCGGCTGACCACCGCCGACGTGACGGACGGCTACCTCCTGCTGCGTGCCGGCAAGAAGCGGCTCTTCCGCTTCGACCTGCGCTGAGCGCACCAGCCGCCAGCGGCAGCTTAATCCCCGGTGGTGCGCCGGCTGCGCTTGCGTTCGCTGTTCTGCGATTTCGCCTCCAGCCGGCGCTCGATCGCCCCGCGTCCGGGACGGGTCTTGCGCCGCTGGCGCGGGACGGCCTGGGCATCGACCACCAGGGCGCACAGCCGCTCGATGACCAGCGCCTTGTTGGTTCTCAGGCTGCGCGTCTCGTCGCAGCTGAGGATGAGTTCGCCATCCGCGCTCAGGCGGTGGCCTGCCAGCTGCTCCAGACGCTCCTGCGCCCGCGCGGACAGACCGCTGATGCGATCCAGGCGCACGCGCAGCTCGATCTTGGAGCTGGTGTTGTTGACATTCTGCCCGCCTGGTCCACCCGAGCGCGAAGCGGCGAAGCCGAGCGCCGAGGCCGGGACCTCGGCGCCGGGAGCCAGGCGCACCATGCCCCCTCCGACCGATCGCTCGTCCTCCATGGCCGCAGCTCCAGCCCCCTAGACCGCGGGCTCGCCAGGCAGCCCGTTCATCCAGGCGGCGACCCGTTCGCTGTCCGGCTGGAAGATCACCCCACGTTCGGTGATGAGCGCGGTGATCAGCGATGACGGGGTCACATCGAAGGCGGGATTGGCGACCGGCACCTCGGCCGGGGCGAACTGCGTGCCGAGCGGACGGCGCACCTCGTCGGCATGGCGCTCCTCGATGGTGATGCTCGCACCGGTATCCAGGCTGAGGTCGAAGGTGCTGTAGGGCGCGGCGACGTAGAAGGGGATGCGGTGATGGTGGGCGAGGACGGCCAGGGCGTAGGTGCCGATCTTGTTGGCGGTGTCGCCATTGGCGGTGATGCGATCGGCGCCGACGATCACCGCCTGGATCTTGCCCTGCTGCATGAAGAAGCCGGCCATGCTGTCGGTGATGAGGGTGACCGGGACCTCTGCGCGCAGCAGTTCGAGCGCGGTCAGACGCGCCCCCTGGAGCAGGGGCCTGGTCTCATCGGCATAGATCATCAGCCGCTTGCCGGCGCGCACCGCATGCATGATGCAGCCCAATGCCGTCCCCACCCCCCCGGTGGCCAGCGCGCCGGTATTGCAGTGGGTCAGCACGCCACCCTCTTCGGGCAGCAGCTGGGCGCCGAAGTCGGCGATGCGCGCGCACAGCTCGGCGTCTTCGCGATGGATGCGCTTCGCCTCCATCAGCAGCCGGGCGCACATCTCCTGGGCGGTCAGATGCCCGCTATGGCGATCGTAGCAGTCGCGCATCCGTACCAGGGCCCAGCGCAGGTTCACCGCCGTTGGACGGCTGGTGAGCAGACGCTCGTAGGCATGCCGCAGCGGCTCGTCGAGCGCGCTGGTGCCCTTGCCGGCCAGCTGCCGGCGGGCGACCGACGAGAGGTGGACGACCAGGCCATAGGCGCCGGCGATGCCGATGGCAGGCGCGCCGCGCACCACCAGATCGATGATCGCTGCGCGCAGGGACTCGAGATCGCGGATCGAGCGGTAGACCACCTCGCGTGGCAGCAGGGTCTGGTCCAGGAGGATGATCGCGCCATCGTCGAGACCGCCACGCCATTCCACCCCGCGCAGCACGCCGTCGCTCGGGCCGCTGACCACCGCAGGGGCGGTGGCTTTGGCCGGACGTCCTGCCGGCTTGGTGCGGCTGGCGGCGGCTGGCGGCTTGGCCTGATGAGCCGGCTTCGGCTTGGCTGGCCTAGCTGGCTTGGCTGGTTTGAACACGGCACGACCACGACCGCGCGTAGGGGCTGCGGGCGCGACTGAACGGCCACGGGCACGGGTCGAGGCCAAGGACGATGTGGTCTTCATGATGGCACGCTCCGCAGGCCATCCTGGCGCAGGCACCGCACCTTCAAGCAGTGTCGCGCCCCCGGCTGCTCAGCGCGTCGCCGCTCCGGCGAGGCGCTTGGGCTCGCCTGCGAGCTCCTCCCCGGGATTGATGAAGCGTTCGCGCTCGATCTTGAACTGGCGGTCGTGCAGCAGGCGGTAGCGGCCATCGCGGGCGATCAGCTCATCATGGGTGCCGCGCTCGACGATCTCGCCCCCCTCCAGCACCAGGATCTGGTCGGCGGAGCGGATGGTGGAGAGCCGGTGGGCGATGACAAAGGTGGTGCGGCCACGGCGCAGGGCCTCGAGTCCGGCCTGGATCTTGGCCTCGCTCTCGCTGTCCAGGCTCGAGGTCGCCTCATCCAGGATCAGGATGGCCGGGTTGGCGAGCAGGGCCCGGGCGATGGCGACGCGCTGGCGCTGGCCGCCGGAGAGCTTGATGCCGCGCTCGCCGACGATGGTGTCGTAGCCGTTGGGGAAGCCGCGGATGAACTCATCGCACGAGGCGATCGCGGCCATCGCCTCGATCTCGCTGCGCGGGGCAGCGGGACGGGCGAAGGCGATGTTGTCGGCGATCGTGCCATCGAAGAGGAAGTTGTCCTGCATCACCACTCCGAGATTGCGCCTGAAGTCGCGCAGGCCGATGGTGGCGAGGTCGCGGCCATCGACCAGGACCTGGCCCTGGTAGGGGCGGTTGAAGGCCATCACCAGGCTCACCAAGGTGCTCTTGCCCGAGCCGCTCGAGCCCACCAGCGCGGTGGTCGTCCCCGGCTTGGCCTCGAAGGTGATGCCCTTGAGCACCGGCCGCCCGGGATCGTAGGCGAAGGAGACATCCTGGAAGGCCACCGCCCCGGTGATCGGCGGGCAAGGCGCCTTGCCCTCATCGTCGGCATCCTCGGTGATCTGCTTGCGCAGCTCCCTGATGCGGTCGAGGCCGGCGAAGGCCTCGGTGATCTGGGTGCCGATCGAGGCGATCTGGAACACCGGCCCAGCCACCAGCGCGGTCATGAAGATGTAGAACATCAGATCGCCCGTGGTCATACTGCCGGCAATGATCCCGCGCGCACCCACCTGCATGACCAGGACGCTCACCAGGCCGATCACCAGGGTAGAGAACGCGGTGACACCGGAGATGCCGGTCATGGTGGTGCGGATGCGGGTGAACAGCGCATCGACACCGCGGGCGAAGACCGTCCGTTCGCGCGGCTCTGCCGCATAGGCCTTTATGATGCGGATGCCGCCGAGGGTCTCGTTGAGGCGGCCGGTGATCTCGGCATTGATCTTGCCGCGCTCGCGGAACACCGGACGCAGGCGGCTGAAGGCCAAGCTCAGCACGCCGCCGAAGATCGCCAGCAGTACGATCATGCCGCTGGTGAGCTGCCAGCTGACGTAGAACAGCACGGTGATCGCCGTGAGGCCGGTGAACAGGCCGCCGACCAGTTGCACGATCCCGGTGCCGACCAGGTTGCGCACGCCCTCGGCATCGGTCATGATGCGCGAGATCAGCACACCCGACTGGGTCGCGTCGAATGAACGCACCGGCAGGCGCAGCACGTGGTCGTAGATGTTCTTGCGCAGGTCATTGATCGCCCGCTGCGCCGCCACCCCGAGCAGCTGGGCGATGGCGAAGCCGGTGGCGGAATCGACCAGCGCCGCCGCCACCACGAACAGGCCGATATCGGTCAGCAGATCGAGACGATGATGCGGGATGACGGTATCGAACAGCACCTTGACGCAGAAGGGCGCGACGAAGCTCGCTGCACGGTTGATCAGCAGCAGCACCAGCCCGATCAGCAGACGCACGCGGTGCTCGATCAGGAGCGCGCGCATCTCGCTCCAGGCGGTTGCCAGGACGATGCGCGGTTTGCCAGGTTGAGCCATCGCTTGATCTCCTCGTGCGGCGCTAGACGCGCAGCCAGTCCGCTTGCCAGGAGACGATCTTCTGCTTGATCTGGTCGGGTGCCACCAGGCTGCCGGCGCTGACCTCGGCGACCAGGCCGGGCAGCTGCTCATCGCTGGCGAAGCGCAGCGCCACCAGCTGCGGCAGGCTGATGCGGGCGATCTCCGCGGCGTGCCCCGCACCCAGCAGGCGCTCGAGGCGCATGCGCATCTCGTGGCGGATCACCCGGTCCTGCACGATCTGGGCGTTGCGCCGGGCGGCGTAGGCGATCACCAGAACGGCGAACCACACCACCACCTCCCACGCCGCCACTAGGCCTGGATGGCGGACGACATGGATGATGCGGTAGATCAGCTCGCCGGTCAGGACCACGAAGGCGAACTGGAAATAGACCGGGGGTATCCGCCGGTGGTTGGCGTAGGACTGGACCTTCTCAACTGCTGCCATGTTGCCTCCTGCGGTGCCGATCAGGGATGACAGCGGCGGGCGAGCGACATGCAAGGATGCATCCCGGCAACTCGCTACGCCTTCAGGCGTGGAAATGCGGCCGGGGCAGCCGCCGGCGTGCGCGGCTGATGCGGGAGCTGTGGCGCGGGAGCTGAGGTCAGACGCGGGCGGCGATCAGATCGGCGAACTGGCGGAAGAGGTAGAGCGGATCCGCGGGGCCGGGACTGCCTTCCGGGTGGTACTGCACGCTGAATTGCGGCTTGCTCTCGTGCTCGATGCCGGCGCAGGTCTGGTCGTTGAGATTGATGTGGCTCATGCGCACGCCGGCCGGCAGCGATGCCGGATCGACGGCGAAGCCATGATTGTGACTGGCGATCTCGACCGCGCCATCGCGCAGGCGCTTGATCGGATGGTTGGCGCCGCGATGTCCGAACTTGAGCTTGTAGGTGCGCGCACCGTAGGCGAGGGCGAGGATCTGGTGCCCGAGGCAGATGCCGAAGAGCGGCAGGTCGGTGGCGCACAGCGCCGTGACCGTGGCGATCCCCGCGCTCACCGCCGCCGGATCGCCGGGGCCGTTGGAGAGGAAGATGCCGTCCGGCGAGAGCGCGAGGATCGCCTTGGCCGAATGCGCTGCCGGGACCATCGTCACGCGCATGCCGCTGCTGACCAGCAGGCGCAGGATGTTGCGCTTGATGCCGAAATCGATGGCGACCACATGCGGCGGCTTGGCGAACGTCCGGCTCTCCACCTCCTGCCCGAAGGCGGCGGCATCGCTCGGCTCGCGCCACTGGTAGACGCGTCCCGTGCCGGCCGCGGTGGCGAGGTCGAGGCCGTCCATCGAGGCCTGGCGGCGCGCCAGCTCGACCAGCGCGGCATCGCTGTCATCCCTGGTCGAGATCACCGCGTTCATCGCCCCGCTGACGCGCAGCTTGCGGGTGATGGCGCGGGTGTCGACGCCATCGATGGCGACGATGCTCGAGCGCGTCAGGAACGCCGTCAGCGATTCGTCGGCGCGGAAATTGGAGGGCAGATCGCAGCACTGGCGCATGACGAAGCCGGCGACCTGGGCCTGACCGCTCTCCATGTCCTGACGCGAGATGCCGTAGTTGCCGATCTCCGGATAGGTCATGGTCACGATCTGGCCGCGGTAGCTCGGATCGCTGAGCACTTCCTCGTAGCCGGTCATGCCGGTGTTGAACACCGCCTCGCCGCCGGCCACACCCTCGGCTCCGACGCTGCGTCCATGCAGCACCGTGCCATCGGCGAAGGCGATGCGTGCGGCAGGACGTGGCGGCTGGGTCGGGGCAGGCATGGGCATCTCCGGCGGAAAGCTCGCGGACGCTACGGCGCTTCGCCGTGCGAACAAGCGTCGTGGGCGGCCACCCTCCATTCCTCATTCGCTCCCGGGCAGGCAGCCCCGCTGCGCCCGCGCCGGAGGCCATCCCCCGGTCCCGCTCGACCCTCGACCCTAGCGCGGACGGCGCTTGAAGATGCGCTGGGAGCCGACATCCCCCACCCGCTCGATGCACAGCGCCGCCAGTCCGGTCCAACCGGTCTGGTGGTTGGCCCCCAGGCCGCGGCCGTCATCTCCGTGGAAGTACTCGTGGAAGCTGACCAGGTCGCGCCACAAGGGGTCTTCGCGGTAGCGCTGTGCGCCGCCGTCGCAGGGGCGGCCACCGTCCGCCCCGCGCAGGAACAATCCGGCCAGCCGCCGGGACAGCTCGCGCGCCACCTCCCCGAGGGTCATCATGATGCCCGAGCCGGTCGGGCATTCGATGGTGAAATCCGCCTCGTAGAAGGAGTCGTAGCGCTCCAGGGACTCGATCAGCAGGTAGTTGAGCGGGAACCACACCGGGCCGCGCCAGTTGCTGTTGCCGCCGAACAGGCCGGTGGTCGATTCCCCGGGGTCGTAGGCGACCCGGTACTCCTGGTCATGGCTGGAGAAGCGGAACGGGCTGTCGCGGTGCGCGCGCGAGAGCGAACGCACGCCATGGGGCGAGAGGAATTCGCGCTCATCCAGCACATGGGTCAGCACCCGGCGCAGGCGTTCACGCGACGGGATGGCGAGCAGGCGGCGCTGGTTGCCCGGATCCCCGCTGGTCTCGATGTAGGAGATGAAGCGCACCAGGTCGCGGCGGTTATCCAGGAACCAGCGCAGGCGCTTGGAGAAGCCCTTGAAGCGCTCGAGTACCTCGGCGTCGAGGATCTCGACCGCGAACAGCGGGATCACCCCGACCAGCGAGCAGATGCGCAGCGGCATCGCCTGGCTGCCGCAACGCAGCTTGTCGTAGTAGAAGCCATCCTCCTCGTGCCACAGGCCATCGCCGCCGATGGTGTTGATGGCGTCGGCGATCTCGACGAAGTGCTCGAGGAACTTCGAGGCGATGTCCTCGTAGACCGGGTTGGTCTTGGCCAGCTCGAGCGCGATGGTGAGCATGCGCCCGGCGTAGAATGCCATCCAGGCGGTGCCATCGGCCTGCTCGAGGATGGTGCCGCTGGGCAGCGGCTTGGAGCGGTCGAAGACCCCGATGTTGTCCAATCCGAGGAAGCCGCCGGCGAAGAGGTGCTTGCCATTGACGTCCTTGCGGTTGACCCACCAGGTGAAGTTGATCAGCAGCTTCTGGAACACCTTCTCGAGGAAGGCGGTGTCCCCGGCCCGCGTCTGGCCGCGCTCGTCGTAGGTCGCGGTGATGCGGTAGACGCGCCAGGCCGCCCAGGCGTGCACCGGCGGATTGACATCGCCGAGGGCGAACTCGTAGGCCGGCAGCTGCCCATTCGGATGCATGTACCATTCGCGCAGGAACAGCAGCAGCTGGTCCTTGGCGAACTGCGGATCGACGCGCGCCAGGGGTATCGTGTGGAAGGCGAGATCCCAGGCGGCGTACCAGGGATATTCCCACTTGTCCGGCATCGAGATGACGTCGCGATTGAACAGGTGGTGCCAATCGGAGTTGCGCCCGTGCTTGCGCTCCTCCGGCGGCGGCGGCTGGTCGGGATCGCCGTCGAGCCAATCCTTGACCACGTAATGGTAGAACTGCTTCGACCACAGCATGCCCGCATAGGCGAGGCGGGCCACCCGCCGCTGCTCGGCGCTGGCCCCCGGGGGCGCCAGCGAGAGGTAGTACTCGTCCGCCTCGCGCGCGCGCTCCGCCAGGGTGGCATCGAAGCCCGCTCCGAACCAGGGCGCCTCCGGGGGCGCATCCCGGGTGGCGCCGGCATGCCCCGGGCGCAGGCGCAGCTGCACCACCACCTGCCCGCCGGGCGGCAGGGCGAGGCGGTAGAGGGCTGCGACCTTGGTGCCGATGCCGGCGGGATTCACCGCTGTCAGCTCGCCATCGACGAGCAAGCGGTGGAAGGCGTCCTTGACGTAGGGACCGGCATTGCCTGCGCCGAAAAGCCGTTCCAGGTTGCTCTCGTTCTCGGTGAACAGCAGCTGCGGGGCGACGCCAGTGCTCGCCACCCCGGCGGCGAAACGGCTGGAGCCCAGGGTCTCATGCCGGCCGGAGACGATGCCGCCGGCATCCGTCCACAGCCGCGGCTTGGCCGTGCACCCTTCGTGGCTGCAGCCCCAGCTCCAGGTGTTGCGGAACCACAGGGTCGGCAGCAGGTGGATGGTCGCCGGTACGGCGGCATGGTTGACCAGCGTCAGCCTGATGCAGATGTCATCGGTGTCCGCCTTGGCGTACTCGGCGGTCAGATCGACGAAGCGGTTGCCGTCGAACACCCCGGTATCCTCGAGCTCAAACTCCCCCTGGGTGCGCCCGCGCCGGGCGTTCTCCTCGACCAGCTGCTGGTAGGGGAAGGCCGAGAGCGGATAGCGGTAGAGGCCCTTGCAGTAGGAGTGGGTCGGGGTCGAGTCGAGATACCACCAGCATTCCTTGACGTCCTCGCCGTGGTTGCCCTGGTTGCCGGTCAGCCCGAACAGACGTTCCTTGAGGATCGCATCCTCGCCGTTCCACAGCGCCACCGAGAAGCACAGCCGGCACTCGCGATCGGTGAACCCCAGCAGGCCGTCCTCGCCCCAGCGGTAGGCGCGGCTGCGCGCATGGTCATGGGGGAAGTATTCCCAGCAGGTGCCGTCAGCGGAGTAGTCCTCGCGCACCGTCGACCATTGCCGCTCGGCGAGATAGGGCCCCCAGCGCTTCCAGTTGCGCTGCCTGGCGAGGTCCTCGGCGAGACGACGGTGCTCGGCGGTGCTCATGCTGTGAGCGTGCGCACTTCCCGGGCCGGCGCCAGGGCGTCCACACCGCCACTCATGCCGCGCATGGGGCTGGCGCGCATGGGACGCTCATGGGATCTTGGTCCAGGAGATACGCAGCGGATGCTCGAGCCAGCGCCCGGCGGGCACCCGGCAGACCGTCGGTACGCCCTGCCAGCGGGGATGGCGGTCGCTCGGGATGGTGCCATCCGGCCACGGCTTGGTGGTGATCTCCATGCCGCGCGCCCGCTCGCGCGACAGCCAGGGTGTAGCGGGCCGGCTGCGGTGCTGGGTCCACACGGTCAGCCAGGGGAAGTCCTGGCGGCTCCAGCGGTAGGACAGCTGATGGCCGAGCCGGTCGTTGGCCGCCGTCCACCAGCCGTCCGTGACCGGTGCGCTCAGCACATCGCCGCTCGGCGCATCCTGGGTCGCCGGCATCGCCAGGGCCGCCGCGCGCGGCACCTCGGCCGCGGGAGCGAGGGCGGGGAAGCGCGATCCGGGCTCGCCCACCCCTGGCCAGTTGAACACCCGCTCGATGCCGGCATCGAAGCGGCAGCCATCGAGGAAGGGGTCGCCCAGGCTGACGTGCTCGCACCATTCGACCTCGCGCTCGCCTGGACCGTGGTGGTAGACGCCATGGCTCAGGAGCAGGGTCTCGCCCTCGATGCGGATGCGCTTGCGCACCCGCAGCCGCGCCTCGGGCAGGCTGACGGTGAACTCGGCCAGCCCGCCGTCCGGCTGCGACAGCGACCAGCCCAGGGTGTTGACCTCCCCGTGCACCGGTCGCCGTTCGCCGGGGCGCGGCGGTCCGAAACGGTCGAGGCTGAGGTTGTGGCCGACGATGGTGGCCAGCAGCGAGGCCTCGATGCCGCCGTAGAAGCCGCCGGCACGTGCGGCACCGGGGTCGCTCGCCGGCCAGGTGGGCTGCCATAAGGGGTTGAGGGTGGAGCCGGGATGGCGCAGGCAGGCGAGGTGGCCGCCGACGCGGGTGACCACCGCCTCCAGGCGCGCGGAGGCTATCAGCCAGGCAGCGACGCCGCGCCAGGTGGTGGGGTTCGCTGTAAGTGCGTCCATGCTCGCTCCTGGGCGCTGCGACGGTAGGGCCGCTCAAGCTCCGTTCAACCGCCCCGCCTTCATGTCAGCGCTGCTGGTCAACATGCCGGCAGAGCATCTCCAGCCCCTCCAGGACCAGCGTCGGCCGGTAGCTCAGCCGCGGAACCACCAGGGAGTCGATCAGTAGGCCGCAATTGCCGCCGGTGGCCAGCCAATCGTGCACCCCGGTCTCGCGCTCGAGCTTCAGCAGGCAGGCCGCCACCATCGGGCCATAGCCGATGCCCATCGCTGCGGCGATGGCGCTGGTGGTGGAGAACTGGCGGGCGCTGGCCGAGGGCCCGAGCGGCTCGACCAGCGGCAGGGTCGGCGCCTGGGCGGCAAGGCCGGCGATGCAGGAGCGCGCCCCCGGCAGGATAAGCCCGCCGGCGAAACGCACCGTGCGCTCGAGGTGCGCCTCCTCGGGATGGAAGATCCAGGCCGACAGGGTGGTGGCGGTGCCGGCATCGATGACCACCAGGGATTTGCGCTCCTGGGTGCAGGCGACCAGTCCAGCGACCACGCGATCGGCACCACACTGCGGATACTGCCCGAGATCGGGCAATGGCAGGCCCGCCTGCCCGAGACGGCGCACGCTGCGCCCCTGGGCGACCCGGGCCCACCAGGCATCGAGGACGGTCGCGGTGCTCAAGGCCCCCGGCAGCACCGCCGCCTCGCTGACCGTCGCGGCGTGCGGCTTGAAGAAGCCGTCCAGCGCCTCCTCGGTGGGCGACAGCCGCTCGCTCATCCATACCCCGCCCTCATGCGCCACGGCGAGCTTGATCGTCGAGTTGCCGCAATCAGCCAGGAGGCGCATCGCTCACCTGGGTCTGGGGGGGATGCCACCCGGCGGCAGGGAGCTGCCGCGCCGCTGCGGCGGAGGCGCCCCCATCCGGCCGCCGGCAGCGGCAATGGCCGGCGCGGGATGCCACTAGCGGGCTCCCGTGCCCGTCGAGCCGAAGCCGCCCGCACCGCGGGCGGTGGCATCCAGGCTGTCGACCGGCTGCCATTCGATGCGCGCCACCGGTGCGAGCACCAGCTGGGCGATACGCAACCCGCGCACCACGCAGAAGGGGTCGCTTGAGAGGTTGGCGAGGATGACCTTCACCTCGCCGCGGTAATCGCTGTCGATGGTGCCCGGGCTGTTGAGCACCGCCAGGCCCGACTTGAGCGCCAGGCCCGAGCGCGCCCGCACCTGGGCCTCGAAGAGCGGGGGTACGGCGATGCTGATGCCAGTGGGGACCAGGGCGCGGGCACCGGGCAAGAGCTCGATCGGCGCATCGATCGCCGCCTGGAGGTCCAGCCCGGCAGCGCCGGAGGAGGCGTACTGCGGCAGGGTGAGGCCGGCGAAATGCGGCAGCGTGGTGATGGGTACGAGGGGCATGGCAGCAGCATGCCCACCACATCTGGAGTTGGAAGCCTGAGTCCCCACCAGCCGGCAGTCCGGACGGGTCGGCCTTGCTCCCGAGCCGGGACTGCTAGCCTGCCGCGCTAGGAGCGTGCATGCGGCTCAAGCGTCTCGAGACCTTCGGCTTCAAGTCCTTCGCGGACCGCATGACCTTCGACTTCGAAGACGGCATCACCGCCGTGATCGGCCCGAACGGCTGCGGCAAGTCGAACATCGTCGACGCGATCAAGTGGGTGATCGGCGAGCAATCGGCCAAGGCGCTGCGCGGCGAGGACATGACCGATGTCATCTTCAACGGCTGCGCCACCCGTCGGGGCATGGCCCTGGCCGAGGTCTCCCTGGTGCTCGACCAGATCGGCGACCGCATAAAGCTCGACGGCAACCTCAGCGATGAGGTGGCGATCACCCGCCGGCTGACCCGGGACGGCACCAGCTCGTACTTCCTCAACGGCAAGATCTGCCGGCTCAAGGACATCAAAGAGCTGTTCATGGATACCGGGGTGGGGACCGCCGCCTATTCGGTGATCGAGCAGGGCCGCGTCGGCTTCATCCTCGAATCCAACACCAAGGACCGCCGCATCATCCTCGAGGAGGCTGCCGGGATCTCGCGCTACAAGGCCCGTCGCAAGGTCGCGCTCAGAAAGCTCGAACGCGTCGAACTCGATCTGCAGCGCATCGGCGAGGTCCTCGGGGAGGTGCGCCGGCGGGTCAAGGCGGTGACCCGGCAGGCGGCGGCGGCGTTGCGCTATCAGGAGCTCTCGGCCCAGGCCCGCGAGCTGCGCATGGCCTTCACCCTCGAGGAGTTCGGCCGCCTGAGCGGAGAGCTCAGCGGCCACCTGCGCCGCGGCGAGGAGCTGGCGACCAGCCAAGCCGAGCTGGCGAGCAAGCTCGGCCAGCTGGAGGCCGATCTCGCCACCGCCGACCTGCGTCTGGTGTCGCTGGAGAACGACATCCGCACCCTGGAGGCGACGCGGGCGGATGCCCAGAGCCGGAGGGACGTCGCCGAATCGCGCGCCCAGGACGCCAAGTACCGCCTGGTGGAGATCGATCAGCAGGAGGCCGAGGACCGCAATGCGCTGACCGCCGTCGGCGCCAAGATCGACGCCCTGAGAGCCGAGCACGCCACCGCCGAGCAGTCGATGCAGGCGGTCGAGACCGGCGGCGATGGCGACCAGGCGCTGGCGCAGACTCTGCGCACCTGCCGTGAGCAGCTCGATCGCGCGATGGCGGAGGTCGATGGCATCGTCGCCACGGTCGAGGACATCAAGGCCAAGCAGGTCGAATGCCTGCGCGAACTCTCGCGCGTGGAAGCAGAACAGGGTCGCGTCGCCAGCGGCCGCCAGGCGACCGCAGATCGCCGCAAGCGCCTCGAGGAGCGTTCCGGCGGCCAGACCGGCGCGCTGGTGCAGGCGCGCGTCGCCGAGGCCGCGGCCAAGCAGGCGCTCGACTCCGGCATGCTCGGCGCCGTCGAGGCCCATACCCGGCTCGACGAGGGCATCAGGGCGCGCGAGACCGCCCTGGCCGAGGGCAACCGCCTCGATGGCGAGCTCAACGAGCTGCGCCACCAGGAAGCGCGTGCGGAGACCGGACTGCGCCTGTTCCAGGAGCAGGAACGGCGCGCCGAAGGGGTGTTCCGCGGGGTCAAGGACATCCTCCAGCAGATGGACCGCTTCCCGGGCATCCTGGGCATGGTCGCCGATCTCTGCCGCGTACCCGACGAGTACGTGGTGGCGATCGAGACCGCCCTGGGCGGCCAGGCGCAGAACATCGTCACCGAGACCCAGGAGGCGGCCCGCGACGCGATCACCTTCCTCAAGCGCGAACGCCGCGGCCGCGCCACCTTCCTGCCGCTCGACGACATCCAGGGCGGCGAGCGGGTAGCCGACGACGTGCTGCGCGAACCGGGGGTGATCGGAATCGCCAGCCGCCTGGTCGAGTACGACAAGCGCTTCAAGAACGCCTTCGAGCACCTGCTCGGCAATGTGCTCCTGGTCGAATCGCTCGACCACGCCATCGCCCTGCGGCGCAACCACCGCCTCTACTGCCGCCTGGTCACCATCGATGGCGATGTGATCAATCCCGGTGGGGCGATGACCGGTGGCCGCCAGCAGGGCGCCGAGGCCGGCGGCCTGGTGAGCCGCAAGAGCGAGATCCGCAAGCTCGAGGAGCAGCTGCGCGACCTGACCGAGCGCAAGAAGTCGATCGGCGAGGCGCGCGATCTCGCCAAGAAGCAGGGCTTCGAGCTCTCGCTCCAGGTCGAGGAGCAGCGCCGGGCCATCCAGCAGGCGGACCGCAACGTCGGCGAGGTCAAGGCGCAGCTGATGAAGGCGGAGCGCGACCGGCTCCATCTCGAGGAGGCCACCAGCAGCTTCGGCGCCGAGCTCGAGGAGATCGCCGCGGAGATGGCCAAGATCGAGGCCGAGGCGCGCGACCTGCTCGGCCAGAATGAATGGTTCAGCGCCCTCAACCGCAAGCTGTCGCTCGACATCGTGCGCCTGCAGTCCGACCTCGAGTCCAAGGCCGCCGCCCGCAATCGCGTGCAGGAAGAGGTCAACAACCTGCGCGTCTCGCTCGCCACTACCCATGAGCGGCAGGAGGCGGTGCGCAACCACCTCAGCCACCTGGTCCGCAGCCTCCAGGAGCTCGAAGACCAGCAGGGCGAGCGTGGCCGGCGTCTCGCCACCCACGACCTCAAGCGCGTCGAGCTGCGCACCGCGGAGGCGGATAATAGGCGCATCCATGCCGAGGAGTCGGCGGCGCTCGGATCGCTGAGCGAGCGGCTCAACGCCCTGATCAAGGAGCGCGACCAGCTGCGCAATGGCGCCGAGGAGCAGCGCCAGCTTGGCCGCAGCCTCTCCGCACGCCAGCGCAGCTGCGAGCAGGAGATCCACCAGCTCGAGGTCAAGGCCAGCGAGGCCAAGGTCCGCATCGAGGGTCTCAGCCAACGCATCCTCGACGACTACCAGCTAGTGCTCAGCGAGGCCTTTGCCAACTACCAGCGGCCGGCCGACCTCGATTGGCCGGCGCTGCGCAAGCAGCTCAATGACACCGAGCAGGAGCTCACCGCGCTGGGACCGGTCAATCTCGCCGCCATCGATGAGCTCAAGGAGGTCCAGGCGCGCGAGACCTTCCTCGATCAGCAGTACAGCGATCTCGGCAATGCGGCGGAGAAGCTCGAGGGCATCATCGAGCAGATCAACGATGTCAGCCGCGCGCTGTTCCAGACCACCTTCCGCGAGGTGCGCAAGAACTTCCAGGAGCTCTTCCGCAAGCTCTTCGGCGGCGGGCGGGCGGACCTCGTGCTGGAGCAGCCCGAGGCGATCACCGAGACCACCCCCGAGGGCGAGGTCATCACGCGCAAGGCCGAGCCGCTGGACATCCTCGAGGCCGGCCTGGAGATCGTCGCGCAGCCGCCGGGCAAGAATCCCAAGATCATCACCCAGCTCTCCGGCGGTGAGAAGGCGCTGACCGCCATCGCCCTGCTGTTCGCCGTCTACCAGACCAAGCCCAGCCCATTCTGCATCCTGGACGAGGTCGATGCGCCGCTGGACGAGGCGAATGTCGATGTCTACTGCAGCATGCTGCGGGAATTCGTCCGCGGAGCCGCAGGCAGCGGGCTCGGCTCGCAGTTCATCGTCGTCACGCACAAGAAGCGCACCATGCAGCGTGCCGATGCCATCTACGGCGTGACCCAGAACGAGCCCGGCGTATCGACCAAGATCAGCGTCAAGTTCGAGGAGGTCGGCAAGCTGGGGGATAGCGAACGCGAACTGGCGCCCACCGTGCCGGGAGCCGGTCCCTACGCCGGATGAGCCGGCATGGCGCGGCTACGCCGGATGCAGCGCGGCGGCCCGGCATGCGAGGTGGCGTCCTGACCATCCAGGTGCAGGTTCGGGCGCGATCCGAAGCGCGGCCGGTCGCGCTGGAGCGGGGCGCGGTCGTCGCAGCCGGTCAAGCGGGTGCCGGGGGCAACTGCAGCTGGATAGCCCACCATGCCCGGCTAGGATGGCGGAGGAACGACACCTCGCCCATCCCGCATGCCACCGATGACGCACGCACCCACCTCGGCCCCGCAACGCGATCCGCTCGCCGGCCTGAGCATCGAGCTGGCCGGGACCGGTGACCTGGGGACCATCGCCGCCCTGGCGACGAGGATCTGGCGCAAGCACTATCCCGGCATCATCTCGCAGCGGCAGATCGAGTACATGCTCGCCAGCCGCTACTCCCCGGACAAGCTCGAGGCCGAGGCGGCCAAGCCCGGACACAGCTTCCTGATACTGCGCACGGCCGGCACGGCGATCGGCTACGCCGCCCTGGCCAAGGCCGATGATGCCCCGCATGAGCTGGTGCTGCGCTCCTTCTACCTCGACCCCGAGCTGCATGGGCAGGGCTACGGGCGCGCCTTCATGACCCATATCGTCGAGCTGGCGCAAGCGCGCGGCTTCCACGAGATCACCCTGACGGTCAATCGGCGCAACATCAAGGCCATCAACTTCTACTTCAAGGCCGGCTACACCATCCGCTCCGCGGTCGACCTGGCCATCGGCCACGGCTTCACCTTGGACGATTTCATCATGGTGGCCCGCCTGCCCTGACCCCGACCGGCAGGCGTGGAGGCTCGGGAAAATCCGCTTGTGCCATCTCCACGACCGGCCAACGATGAAAGGCTCATGCCGGTCGAAGGATTGCCGAACCCCACCATCCACCGACTGTGCAGACGCTGCTGCCGGTGGCACCATCTGCACGAAGGGTCCTACGAGGAGGTCTCCTCGTCTGGCCCCTTCAGCTGGATCGTCAATGCCTATCGCCGCCAGGCCGACCCGGATGCGACCATGATCTTCATCTGCTCGGCCTGCAAGCGCCCGCCCGCCACGCCCGCATGGGTGCAGGCGCTGGTCTCGCTGGGCATCATCCTCGCCATCGCGGTGGCGGCATGGTGGCTGTACACCAGCGGGACGATCGACCACCTGCTCTCCGGGATGGGGCATTGAATGCGCCGCTACCAGGTGAAATCGCTGTTCGGGCCGACCCTGCAGGGCGAGGGCCTGCACGCCGGCATGCCCTGCCTGTTCCTGCGCTTGGCCGGCTGCAATGCCTGGGATGGACGGCCGGAGAAGCGCGCGACTTCCGCCTGCCCCTACTGCGATACCGATTTCCTCGGCGGCGAGCCGCTCGATGCCGCCGCCATCAGCGAGCGCCTGGCTGCCCTGGTACCGGAGTCGGGACCGGGACCGGGGCGCTCTGGGCGCGGGAGTACCGGCACCCTCGGCTTGGTGCTGACCGGCGGCGAACCGCTGCTGCAGGCCGATGGCGAACTGCTCGCAACGCTTGGCGCCGCCTTCCGCTGGGTCGACATCGAGACCAATGGCACCCGCCCATGCCCGGTGCGCCCCGCCAATGTCTTCATCAGCTGCAGCCCCAAGCGCATCGCCGGCCAGGAGGTGGTGGTCGAGGCGGATTGGTGGAAGGTGCTGATCCCCGATCAGGAGAGCTTCCTGGAGCGGGCGCTGGCGAGCGGCAAGCCGGTGTTCCTCCAGCCCACCTGCCCCGACCAGGGCCCTTCAGGCGAACTCTACCAGCGCCATCTGGAGCGCTGCCTGGCGCTGTGCTATCGCCATGGCTGCCGGCTGAGCCTGCAGATCCACAAGTACATCGGCATCCCTTGAAGAGCGCCGCTCTCGCTGACGCTCGGCTCCAGGCCATGCCGCATGGCCGTGTCCAGCGCCGGTAGCCCCATCAGGACCTGCCTGTGCCACCTCCCCCCTGCTCCCGCTCAGCGTCCACCTGCTGCTCGCCTGCGCCTGCCTGCTCGGCAGCGCCGCCCGTCTGGAGGCGGCGAGCGCCCAGGCCCCCCCCGCAGCGGTCGATGCCGCGATGCAGCACTGGCTCGATGACCGCGCGCGCCTGCGCGCTGGACGCGCTGGCCTGACCGCCGATGCCATCCACGACCAGCTCGAGCGCGCCCGCAAGGCGCTGAAGATCGCCCTCGAGATCGTCGACAAGGCGAAAGACCACCGCGTCCCGGGCCAGGATCTGCTGTTCGCACGCATGGCGGCCTTCATCCATCGCCTCGATCCGACCCTGGTCGACACCTTGCGCACCGCCGCCGCACAGCTGGCGCAGGAGCCGGGCGCCGCCGAGGCCAGGGCGAAGGCGGCATGGGCGACCCTGGTCGAGCCCAAATGCGAGCTCTTCGTCCTGCCGACCGAGCGCCTCGGTCAGCTGGCGCTCGATGCCGGGGTCTACGACATCGCCCACGACTGCCTCGACCAGGTCCTCACCTTCGCGCCCGACCACCCGGGGCTGCGCCATGCCCTCAACCTGACCAAGGTCGGCGATCGCTGGTATGGACCGAAGGACATGGAGGCGGTCAAGGCCGGCTTCATCTGGGACGCAACCAGCGGCTGCATGCTGGCCAGGGAGCGCGCCCGCTATGAGCGCGGCGAGTAGTTCGACATGCAGGAGCGCCGCTGGACCACCCTGGCGGATGCCGAACGGGTGCATGCCATGCGCGACAAGCCCTGGGTGCTGCGCACCGAGAACCTCGAGGTCCGCGGCACCGCCTCGCTCAGCCAACTGGTCGAGGTCGCCAACCGCCTCGAGACCTTCTACGGCGAGATCTTCGCCTCCTATGCCTCCTTCTTCGCCAAGGACAAGAGCGACGTGAGGCTGATCTTCGGCCTGCTCGACCATGATCGCCTGGCGGTGAGCGGTGCGCGCAACCAGGAGGACTACCGCGCCTCGCTGCCCAGCGGCATCGACGCCGGCTGGTCGGCCGGCATGTGGATCCCGTCGGCCAACTCCTCCTTCTTCTTCGCTGGCCACCAGGAGGTGGTCTACCACGAGTTCACCCACCAGGTCCTGCATGCCTTCAGCCACGTGAACAACGGCCCCGCCTGGCTGGTCGAAGGCGTGGCAGCCTATTCGCAATCGCCGCGCTTCGAGCACGGCGCCATGCGGCTGGGCATCCTGAGCGAGATCCGCCAGGTGCAGTGCTACTTCGACCAGCGCGCTGCCGGCCGCGCCCTCTCCCTCGAGCAGCTGATGGCGATCGCGGTCACTGCGGCCTGGTCGGCGACGACCCAGCCGGATCTCACCTATGCCGCAGCCGGGGCAGTGGTGGAGTGCTGCATGGAGGCCGCCGGGCGGCGCTACCGTGCCGACTTCATCGACTTCCTGCGCGACAGCTACCTGGGGCGCACCATGGGCCACTCGCTCGGACTACCTGGGCATCAGCCATGAGGCCCTGCACGAGGTGTTCGAGCAGTGGCTCAGGACGGCCCAGGACCCGTGAGGCATGCCAGGCCCATCGGCGTGGGGTCAGCCCGGCGTCCGGCCGATGGCGATGCCGACCCCGGCGAGCAGCCGGCGCTGGGCCGCCCACATGCGCGACTGGGCGGCGCGGGTGCGGTCGTCATAGCCGAGCAGGTGCAGCAGTCCATGCACGATGTACAAGGTCAGCTCATCGGCGAGTGGCACCGCCCTCGCGTCCGCCTCGCGCAGGGCCACGTCGACGCAGACGGCGAGATCGCCGAGGTGGATGGCGCCGCGGCGTCCTGACGCCGAGCCATCGGGGAAGGTCATGACATCGGTGGCCTCGCCATCGGCGAAATGCTGCAGATGCAGCGCCGCCGATGCCGCCTGGTCGACCAGCAGGACGGTCAGCCGTGCCTCGCCGATCCCCGCGTCGGCCAGCGCCGCATCGAGCACGCTGCTCAGCCTGGGCCGATTGATCCGAGGTCGGCGGCCCGATTCATCGATGATGATGGTTCGCAGGCGCGGCACCCCCGATGTCTATACCCCAGCGGCATAGCGCAAGGACGAGGATCCCCGACCGCATCCCCCGGTCGGCGCATTTGGGCGTGGACATCTCCCGCAGGCGACCTCCAATCGCCGGCCATGGATGCCCCCGCCAGATCATGGATCAGCAGCAGCGACGGCCTTGCCGATATCGCCCGCACCGCGCTCACCGCACCCTGGGTCGCGCTCGATACCGAGGCCAACTCGATGTTCGTCTACCGCGAGCGGGTGTGCCTGCTGCAGCTGAACCTGGGCGGCAGCCTGGCGCTGATCGACACCCTGGCCCTGAACGCACCGCAGGATGACGCCGGCGTGCGCACCCCCAGCAGCGCGCTGTCCGCGCTGCGCCAAGCCTGCGAGGATCCGGCCCTGACCCTCTACCTCCATGGCGGCGAATACGACGTCGGCTGCCTGAAGCGCGATTACGGCATCAGCCTGCGCGGGGTGTGGGACAGCCAGCAGGCGGCGAGCATGTTGGGCTGGGAGAAGACCGGATACGGCGCGGTGGTGGAGAAGGTCTGCGGGGTGGTGCTCGACAAGGCCTATACGCAGTACGACTGGGCTACCCGACCGCTCGCTGCCGGGGCGGAGCGCTATGCCCTAGATGATGTGATCTTCCTGCCGCAGGTCTGCGAGCACCTGCGCGGCCTGGTGGCTGCCGCCGATCTCGACGAGGAGGTGACGATCGCCAACCAGGCGGTGGAGGCGACCACCTGGAGCGGTGGCTTCGACCCCGCGGGCTTCTGGCGCATCAAGGGTGTGCGCGAGGTGCCCCCCCAGAGCCTGGGCGTGCTCACCGCGCTCTACGCCTGGAGGGACGCCCTGGCCAAGATCGCCAACCTGCCGCCCGGACGTCTGCTCAACAATGAGGTGCTCTTGGTGCTCGCGCGCCAAGTCCCGACCAATTTCCAGCTGCTCAAGAAGCTTGGGCTGCGCAGCTGGTTCCTCGGTGCGCATGGCGAAGCGCTCATCCAGGCGCTGCGCAGCGCCGCCAGCACCCCGCCAGCGGTCCCGCCCCGGCCGCGCCAGCGCGAGGTCGCCCCCGAGGAGGAGGAGCGCGAGGCGCGCCTGAAGGATTGGCGCCGGGGAGAGGCCGAGCGGCGCACCCGTGCCGAGGAGCGTGCGGTTCCGCTGCAGGTGGTGCTGCCGGCCAAGGCCCTGGAATACCTCAAGCAGCACGGGGCCGACCAGCTCGAGCAGGTGCCGCAGCTGGGAGGCAAACGCATCGCCCGCTATGGCGACAAGCTCACTGAGCTCTGCCGCCGCTCCTAGCCGCGCACCACGCACATTCACTTCATCGTGCGGACGAATTTTGAGGTGCTGACGTTCTTCGCCGGCGCCAGCATCTTGATCATGCCCAGCAGGCTCTCGGCGCTGGCGGGACGCTCATCGGGGCTCTTGCTCAGGCAGCGGTCGATGGCGACTGCCGCCTGGCCCGGCAGTTCGGTGCAGCGCGAGCGGATGCTCGGCGCCTCCTCCTTGAGGTTGGCCTTGAGGCGGCCGGTGCGGCTGTTTGCATGGAAGGGCGGCTCTCCCGAGAGCAGGACGAAGGCGCATACCCCGAGTGAATAGACGTCGCTGGCATAGGACGGCTGCTCGCCCTTCATCAGCTCGGGCGCGAGGTAGGTCGGGGTGCCGAAGACGCGCGACTTGGAGGGTGAGAAGATGCGGGCGAAGAAGCTCTTGGTCACCATTTCGCGCGCATTGCCGAAATCGACCAGCACCAGATTGCCGGTCGGACGCAGGATGACGTTCTCCAGCTTCAGGTCCGCATGCACCACGTGCTGGGAGTGCAGATAGGCGACCACCTCGACCAGCTCGAGGAAGGCCGCGAGGTGATTGAAGTTCTGCTGCTTCTTGCATGCCAGATGCAACGGTTCGCCGGCGATGTAGTCCATGGCGAAGCTCGTCCGCCCCCTGATTTCGCCCATCCGGCGCGCCGCAGGCAGTCCATCATGCTGGAGCCGCTGGAGATAGCCGAATTCCTCCCGGAAGCAGGCATGATGATACTTGTCGGCCTGCATCTCCGGGCGCATGACCTTGACTGCCACCGCACGCTGATCTTCCTGGTGGGTCGCACGGTAGACTTCGGCAATCCCCCCGGCACTGATCATGTCGCGCAGGATGTATGGTCCGAATGCAGCGTTGATGAGCGTACTGACCATAGGAGTTATCCGCACCGTGAGTCAAGGCTGCAGCGAAGGATACCTGACACCGATGGCATTGCCAGCGCAGGCCTGATCCATCCCCTGTTCGATGGCTCAACACGCGTGGACATGCCGATCGAAGCGCTTCAGGGCCCCTCGCATGCGACGATTGCATCATATCGATGCCCGCGATGACGATAGTCAGGCCCGGCCTGGTGCGAGGCGGCCACTGGCCACCTCCCAGGCCATCAGCAGGGCATATCCCGCGGCGCGACGCTGGATGCGCTCGCGGCTGCCCGAGACCTGGATCGTCCTGGTCACCACCCCGTGGCGGACGGCGACCGCGAGGCAGACCGTGCCGACCGGGCGGCCGGGGGTCGAGCCGCCAGGTCCGGCCACACCGGTGGTCGCCACCGCCACATCGGCGGACGACCAGCGGCGCGCGCCGATGGCCATCTGCCGGGCTACTGCCTCGCTGACGATGCCATGCCGTCGCACCAGGGCAGCCGATACCCCCAGCAGCCGGCGCTTGGCCTCGGGATGGTAGGCCACCAGGGATTGGCGCAGCACCCGCGACGCTCCTGGCACCGCCCCGAGCTGCGCGGCCACCTGCCCGCAGGTGCAGCTCTCAGCGGCGCTGATGCTCCATCCCCGCCGGGCCAGGCGATCCACCAGGCTGGTGGCGATGCCGGGCTTGGGCAGCAGGTAGGGAGCGATGCAGCGGCGCAACGCCGTTCGGCGGGCGGCGACCTCCGTCGCCGTGCCGACGATGCGCAGGGTGATGTGCCCGAGGTCGCTGACGGTGATCCCGACCTGGGGCCGGTGCTCGGTCAGCAGATCGCCGATCAGCTCCTGGGCGGTCGATTCGCCGATCCCGGCGAACCACAGCTCGGCGATGGTCGGCGGCCGCAGGCCAGGTACCAGGCGAGGCAGGCGCGCGCCCAGCCGCTCGAGCATGGCCACCATCTCATGCGGCACGCCGGGCAGGCAGGCGACCGGACAGCCGGCGATGCGCATCAGTATGCCGGGGGCGGTTCCCCGGTCGTTGTCCAGGATGTGCGACCCGCGCGGGAGCAGCGCCTGCCTCCTATTGCTCTCCGGGATCTCGAAGCCGGGGCGCAGCCGGGTGAACCAGCGGCGCACCTGCTGCCACGCCCGCGGCCGCAGCCCGAGGGCGGCGCCAGCGACCGCGGAGAGCGCATAGCGGGTGCGATCATCGTCGGTCGGTCCGAGGCCGCCGCTGACCACCACCAGGTCCGCCCCCTCGGCCGCGCTCGCGAGCGCCTGCTCAATGCCCTCCTGGCCGTCGCCGACCACCTGGATGCGCTCGACGTGCAGGCCTCGGTCGGTGAGGAAGCGGCTGATGTGGCTGGAATTGGTGTCGACCGTGCGTCCGAGCGTGAGCTCATCGCCGATCGCCAGGATGCGGGCGATCATCCATCTCCTCCATGCATCGGCGATGCACTCTGGTGGCCTGCGCCAGCCTCGGTGCCGGGGGGGAAAAATCGAGGGCCATGGGCCCTGGCGGGCCTGCCGACAGGATGCGGTGATCGGCTGGCATTGTTCCGCCTGGATGCATCATGGCCGCGATGATCGAAGAACTGCTGTGGCCGGCTGGGGTGACGTTGGGTGTAAGCCTGGTATCCACCCGCGTGGCGATGTGGGTGGCCGGCAAGCTCCAGTTCCTCGACCGTCCCGGCGGCGAAGCGCACAAGCAGCAGGTCGCCGCCGTCCCCTACGGTGGCGGCCTGGCGATGACCGTGGCGATCATCATCGGCCTGGTGGTGATCCATGACCAGCCGCTGATCACCAACGTGCCGCTGGAAGGCGGCAGCCCGGACCATGGCAGCCTGCTGCCGATCTATCTCGGCGCCTTGGCGCTTCTGGCGGTCGGCTGGTACGATGACCTGCGACCGCTCAGGCCGTGGGTCAAGCTTGCTGCCCAGGCGCTGATCGCCGCCGCAGTGGTGCCCGCGGCCGGCCTGGGCATCGATTCCCTGCGCCAATATCCTCCGCTGTATTACGGCGCGGCCTGGGCCTGGCTGGTGCTGGTCTCGAACGCCTACAATCTCCTCGACCATGCCGACGGGCTGTGCGCCAGCGTCGCCTGCGTCAGCGCCCTGGTCCTCTTCAGCGGCGGCATCATGTCCGGGGATCTGGAATTCGCCCGCTGGTGCCTGGTGCTGATCGCCGGCCTGATCGGCTTCCTGGCCTGGAACCTGCCGCCGGCGCGCATCTACATGGGCGATGCCGGCTCCCTGCCGCTCGGCTTCCTGATCGGCGCCGGAACGCTGTCGGTGACCTTCTGGCCGAGCGGGGAGAGCGGCAGCCCGCTGGCGATCCTCTCCCCGGTGCTGATCACCGCCCTGCCGCTCTTCGATACCGCGACCGTGGTGGTCAAGCGCCTCGCCCGCCACCAGCCGATCATGCAGGGCGATCGCAACCACATCAGCCATCGCCTGCGGCGCCTCGGACTGACGCCGCGGCGCAGCCTGCTCACCGCCATCCTGCTGCAGGTCGCGCTCGCCGCCGGGGCGCTGCAGCTGCGCACCGAGAGCCTGCTGACGGGCATGGTGGTGATCGCCCAGTCGCTCGCCATCTTCGTGGTCGTCGTCTTCCTCGAGACCACGCGAGACCACCATGGCTGAAGCGCAGGGGCGCTCCCGGCTGGAACGCACCCATGATGCACTGGTGGTGGCCCTGATCACCCTGCGGCCGCTGATCTGGAGCGGCGACGGCACCGCCTGGGACAGCCTCGCCTACCAATGGCTGGTGGCCATCGCCGGCCTCAGCCTGGTGCTCGAGGCATGGCTGGGCTGGCGCACCAGCTGGCGCTGGAGCGCGGCCGGCATCGCCGCCCTCGTCTTGTGGCTGGCGCTCCTACCTGCCGCCTGCCAGGCCCCCATGCCATCGTCCGCGTGGGGCCTGTGGGGCATGTTGGGCATCGACCTGGTCCTGGCGCTCTATCTCATGCAGGTGCTGCCGGGACGCCTGCACCTGGCGTGGGGCGCGTTCATCGCCGGCTTGGCGCTCGAGGCGCTGATCGCCTTCCTGCAGCAGGCCTGGGTGCTGCCGGGCATGCGTGCAGCGCTGGCAGCTGGCGATGCGCAGCTGGTGCGGCTCGAGAACAGCCATAGCGATCTGGCCGAACGGCTGGCCAACGGCCGGGTATTCGGCACCTTCACCCTCGCCAACGCCCTCGCCGCCTATCTGCTCCTGAGCCTGCCGCCGCTGCTGGCGGCGCTGGTGCGCCCCGGCGCCCGCTGGCCGAGCCGCGCGCTCGCCGCGCTGGTCGCCGTGGCTGGCCTGGCCGCCGCTGGCGCGACCGCCTCCAAGGGCGCCTGCGCCGCCCTGGTGCTCGCCGGAGCGGCGGTGGCGCTCGGGGCGCTGCGGGGCCGGAGCCGCTGGCTGGCGCTGGGCGCGCTCGCGCTGGGCGCCGGGCTCGCCTCCGCCCACCTGCGCTCCAGCCTTTTCGCAAGCACCGACGTCCGCCTGGGCTATTGGCAGGGCGCCCTCACCCTGATCGGGGAGGCTCCGCTGCTCGGCCATGGGCTGGGCGGCTTCGCTTACCAATCGGCGCGCGCCATGCCGATCTGGGCCGAGCCGAGCCGCTATGTGCACTGCGAACTGCTCGAGGCATGGAGCGATGGCGGTCTGTGCGCCGCGCTCGCGCTGCTCATCCTGTTCGTCCTGCTGGTGCGTTCTGTGCGCCTGGCGCCTGATGAGCGCCTGGAGGAGGAGGCGGGCCTACGCCCGCTGACCGCCGCCCTGCCGCTGGTGGTGATCATCCCCTTCCTCTGCGCTGTCGGCATGCTCGAGAGCAACCTCTCCTGGTGGGACGGCGCGCGCAGCGATGCCGGCTGGATGGCCTGGGTCATCACCCTCGCCGGGATCGCTGTCGGCGTCGTGGCCCTGGCTGCGCGCCTGCCGCTGCCACCACCCTGGGCCTGGCGCATCGCCCTGGGGGCATTCGCCCTCCATTGCCTGATCGACTTCGATCTGCACAGCCCCGGGCTATGGGGTACGCTGACGATCGCCTGCTGCATGGCCGGCGGCCCGGCACGCTGGTGGACGCTCAGCAGGCCCAGGCTGCTGAGCGTCACCCTGGCGGCCGCCGCCCTGCTCATCGCCCTGAGCTTCGGCATGCAGCGCGCCCTGCAGCTGGGACAGGGCGACGTCATCAGCGCGCTGGCCGCCGATTGCCGCGCCGCGGTGGCCGCAGGGCGGGATGCCAGCGCCCCGCTCGCCGAGCTGCAGGACCGTCTCGGCTCGCCGCCGGCGCCGGACTCCGATCGCACCGCCGGCGCGGCCGTGATCGCCCTGGCCACCGCGCAGCTCGACACCATCGCCGAGACCTGGCCGGCCTGCTATGAACTGGCCATCGCCTCCGTCGCCCTCAGCCCCCCTGGCAGCGAGCGGCTGGCTGCCAGCCAGCACCTGGTCGGACGCTGGGCGCTCAGCGGGCCGGCGCATGCACTGGTCGCCCAGGATCTCGCCGGCAGCGGCATCTACACCCAGGCCATCGAGGAGATGCAGGTGGCGGTCCGCCTGGCACCTGCCGATCTCAACCGCCGCGGACAGCTGGTCCATCTCCTCGATCAGGCCGCCGACCACCAGGCGGGCCACGCCATCGAGCTGCACCGCAGGGCGCAGCAGGAACGCGACCTGCTCACCCGCCTGCTGCGCATCGTCAATCCGCGCAACCTGCCCTAGCCGGCCGGCGCATCCTCGCCATCGATGAAGCGTCGCAGCAGGATGGCGGCGGATTTCGCATCGACCTGGCCCTTGGATGCCGGCCAACGCCCCTCCTGCCTGAGCGCCTCCTCGGCCTCGCTGCTGCTGTAGCGCTCATCGACCTGATGCACCGGCAACGTGCACACCTTGCCGAGCTCACTGAGGAAGTCGCGCACCCAGCGCACATTGCTGCCGGCCTCGCCATTGGCATGCAGCGGCAGGCCGATGACCAGGGCCTCCACCCGCTCCCGGCGCGCCAGCTCGGCCACCACCTGGGCGGCCTGCTGGTCGCTGGTGCGGGGGATGAATCCGAGCGGCCTGGTGCTGATGCCCAGCCCATCGCTGACCGCGATGCCGATGCGCACCCGGCCGTAGTCGATCCCCAGCAGGCGCATGGTGGCGGGTCGCTCCGGCATGGCGGCATCCTCTGCGCGCCCAGGCACGAAGGAAGCACCCGGGACCGAATCGCCAGTGGCGCAGGCGGTGCCCCGGGGTATTCTGCCCGTTCGCCGCCAGACGGCCGCGTCCGGCGCAAGCCGGCCGAGGAAAGTCCGGGCTCCACAGGGCACAGTGGCTGGTAACTCCAGCCGTCTCCAGTGGCAAGGGGATAGGGACAGTACAACAGAAAGCGAACCGCCTGCGCCGGGCAACCGGCGTCGGTAAGGGTGAAAAGGTGGGGTAAGAGCCCACCGCTCCGGCCGTGAGGCAGGAGGCATTGCAAACCCCACTGGGAGCAAGCCCAGACCGCGACGAGGTGCTGCCCGCACCGTCCGAGCCGCGAGTAGGGTGCATGAGTGCCAGTGTCAACGCTGGCTCCGAGAGAAATGGCCGTCCTCGACAGGACCCGGCTTATCGGCGGCCTTTGCACACACCACCACCCCCGGCCGCAAGGTCGGGGGTGGTGGTTTGCCGACCCTGCGCTCGGCCGTCAGGGACGCGGCTGGCCGTCCACTAGCGGCATCGCATCGCTCAGCGGCAGCTCGCCGCGGATCATCCTCGAGGCAGCCCCCACCAGCTTGAGGTAATGGTCGCTCGCCAGTCCCTCGTTGGTGAGGAAGGTCGAGGCGCCGACCGGCGGGTTGGCGGTGCATTTGAAGATCGCCGTGCCCTCATCCATCTCGTCGAACATCGCCTGGTAGACCATCGTCGCACCGCTGCGCTTGGCCGCGACGTACTGCGACCACAGGAAGCGCCCCTGCAGGCGCGGCACCGCGTCGCTGCGCGCATCGCCGCGCAGGTTGTGCCAGCTGAAGCCGGGGAAGACCACCGGCAGGAAGGCTTTGCGGTGCTCGGCGCACCAGGCCACATCGCCGACCCAGGCCTCCTTGGCCAGGCGCGCCGCCGACTCCGGGCTGTCGCAGCGGCCGACCGCCCACGGACTGACGATGTCGGCCGCCAGCACGACGTCATGCAGGGCCTTGTCCGGCACGCTGTCGCGGTTCAGCGTCCGCCACCAAGTCGGCACGCCGAGCATCACCGTGCACCCGCCGGCGGGTGTGCGCTTGAGGAAAGCCACCAGGTCCTGGCACTCGGCGAGGGTATAGCGGCGGCCATCGTTGAAGCCCACTCCCCACACCGCCACCACCGGCCGACCCTGATCATGGAGGTAGGCCTTGTCGCTGGTGATGTGCATGCGCTCCACCAGGAGCGACCAATCGGCCTTGACCTTCTCCATGTCGCCGGGGCCGATGCCCGAGAGGTCGTACATCACCGCATAGACCCGCCCGTTGCGATTGGCGCCTTCGCGGCAATGGTCGAGCACGGTGGTGAATTGGCGCAGGCCGGCGGGATGGATGACCTCGCCGGCGAAGCGCTGCACGAACACCCCATCAATGCCATAGGTGCGCATCCAGGAGAAGTGCCGGATCACGGTCTTGGCGTTGAAGGCGCTGTAGACCTCGGCGGCTCTCCCGTCAGCGAGATGGAACGGCGTGGCGTAGCGCTCATCTGGATCGAGCTCGCTGACATCGGGCCACAGGTCGATGCAGCAGCTCCCGGGCTTGAAGCCGTCCTTGCCATGCCAGTGGTACCAGCCCCGTCCCAGGCCATCGCCCTCGGCGGCGAACCAGCCCTGGTAGCCGCACATCACCTTGCCGGCCATGGTGCTGGCATCGATGCCAGGGAGCGATTCGCCGGCATAGGGGTGCATGGTCTCGATGATGACCTGGTCGCGGCTGGGCGCCTCGCCCGCCTGGCCGGCGCACGGCGTCAGCTCCGCCGCCAGCGCAACAGCCGCCAGCACCAGGACCGCACGCATGGCCGCCAGCATCCGGCACCGGCGCAGGAAGGACTGCTCAGCCATCAGCATCGGCCCACCTCAATCAGTCTGCAGAAGGGATGCACGCGGCCTGCATCATCCGGCGCTTCGCCACCGTCACCAGCGCAGGACCGCGGTCCGCGGGGTGCCGCGGCCGGGGCGCCGGGCGGTAGGATTTATAGCGTTTATACTATACTTTTCTCGTTCCAGCTCGTTGACCGGGCCTACCTGGCCCTCACGGGGCGTTCTTCAACATGCTGCTGCCATGGCAGTTGCATACCTTCAGCAGGTTCAGGCCGCCGCCCGCCCGCGCGCTCGACGGAACGCTGACAGATACGCCGCCGGGAGGCGTCCTGGCAGATGGCAGAGCGCGCACGCAGCCACACTGCCCGGACCGCCGGGCGGCCGCTGCCTTCCCCCACCCGATGCATGGCTGCCTGGCGGCCGACGGGCGCGGCGAGCAGATCCGCGGCCAACGGCGCATGCACAGCCACCATGTTCATATCCATTCGTGGACAGTAACGGCGCGGCGGAACGCCGTCCTGGTGCCGCCCTGGCCACCGACGCCCGCACCCCGAACAAGGCAAACCCGAACAGCTGAGAAGCCGCGTGCGAAAGTTCATGCCACGGCATGCGTCTTGTCCGATAGCAGCTGCTGCTGGTGCGACGCGCGATCGGATGGTCGATCGCCTGGCCACCTGCCACAGCACCCGTATGCCCGTGCACACATCCTCCCCCTGCCATTCACTCCTGAAACGCATTCCCTCTGCGAGGTATCCCATGTCCCAGCGACCGCCATCCCCTTCCCTCCTCCGTCCCGCCCGGCGCGCACGCTGGCTGGTCGCCGTCCTGGCGCTGGCCCTGTGGGCAGGCGCCCAGGCGAGCATGGTCGCCGCCGATCTGGCCGCCCCCCTGCTCAGCTTCGCCCCGGTGGTCAAGCAGGTCGCGCCCAGCGTGGTCACCATCTTCACCAGCAAGACGGTCAAGCATCAGGCCACCCAGCTGCCCCCCGGCTTCGACGATCCGTCGATGCGCCGCTACTTCGGCATCGACCCGCAAGCAGGCGGGGGAGGCGGGGGAGGCGCAGGCCAGGAGCGCGATCTCAAGGAGCAGGGGCTGGGCTCGGGCGTCATCGTCAGCGCCGATGGCATCATCCTGACCAACAACCACGTGGTCGCCGAGGCCGACGAGCTGAAGGTCGCCCTCTCCAGCGGCAACGAGCAGTATGAAGCCAAGGTCATCGGCACCGATCCCAAGACCGACATCGCAGTGCTGCGCATCAGCGTCGGCCATCCGCTGCCCGCCATCACCCTCGGCGACAGCGCCAAGGCCGAGGTCGGCGATCTCGTCCTGGCCATCGGCAATCCCTTCAACATCGGCCAGACCGTGACCATGGGCATCATCAGCGCCCGCGGACGCGGCGTCGGCCTGGCCGACTACGAGGACTTCCTCCAGACCGATGCCTCGATCAATCCCGGCAATTCCGGCGGCGCCCTGGTCGATGCCAGCGGCAAGCTCATCGGCATCAATACCGCCATCCTGAGCCCCAGCGGCGGCAATCTCGGCATCGGCTTCGCCGTTCCGATCAACCTCGCACGCAACGTCATGGAGAGCCTGGTGGCCAAGGGCAAGGTGGTGCGCGGCTTCCTCGGGCTGAAGATCCAGCCGGTCACCGCCGACATCGCCAAGGCCTTCTCCCTGCCCTCCGAGGATGGCGCCCTGGTCGGCGACGTGGTCGTCGATGGACCGTCGGCAAAGGCCGGCATCAAGTCCGGCGATGTGGTGACCGCCTTCAACAGCATCCACATCGGCGATGCCCGCCAGCTGCGCCTGCTCGCCTCGCAGACCACTCCAGGCACCACCGTCGCGCTGAATGTGATGCGCGATGGCAAGCCGCTGAACGTCTCGGTCACGCTGCAGGAGCTGTCCCTCGCCAAGGGCGAGCCCGCCGACCATGACGGCTCCGCCCACGCCCACCAGGCGGGACGTGCCAGGCTCGGGGTCGCCTTGAGCGATCTCGATGTGCCGGCACGCGAGCACTTCGCCGTCCCCGGGCAGATCCAGGGCGCCCTGATCACCGAGGTCGTGCCTGGTTCACGGGCCGAGAATGCCGGCCTCAAGCCGGGCGAGGTGATCATGGAGGTCAATCGCAAGCCGGTCGCCTCGGCCAGTGAGGCGGTGGCGGCGATCGGCGAGAGCGAGGGCACGGTGGTGCTGCGCATGTGGACCAAGGAGGGCATCCTCTTCATGGTCGTCCACGCGCCCAAGTGACCGCGCACGCCCGGCGCAGCGCATCGCGCTGCGCCGGGCCGCTGTGCGTCGACCGCAGGCCGATCGGTTTCACCCGATCGGCCTGCGGTCGGTCATGCTCAGGCGCGCTGCGCCGAACGGGCTGCCGGCAACCGAGATCGCTCCCGCCTGAGCGCATACCTGCGCTGCCGATGCGGGCAGCTCAGGGTTGGCGCTCGAGGATCAGCACCCAGTCCTTGGCGTCGGCCCGGTCGGGTGCGGGCACGCTCCAGGAGCCGGCCGCATCGGGGGTGATCGCGCCCAGCTCGGTGGTCGCACCGGAGACCGGATCGACGATCTGCCCACGGTAGCTGGCGTGCGCAGCCAGGCCGGAGACCGCCGTCCTGCAGTGCTCGGGGACGTAGATCAGGCGCACCGCGTCGGAACCGATCGCGAAGGGGCCGTAGGTCGGACGCGGCGGGGCGCCCGGGGCGCTGTCGGCTTCATAGGCGGACCACTCCGGGTGCGGCTGGAACGACTGCCAATCGAAGCGCTCGAACAGCCGCTTGCCCAGGCCGACCTGGGACGAGCCGGGCAGATGCATCGCCTCATCCCACGGGATGATGCCATAGCCGTTGCTCCCGGGTGGATGATGGGGCGACGGGCCATGCGGCTGGCCGCGCCGGTTGAGCTGCCAGATTCCATTGGCGCCATAGGTGTGGCCGGCCGCGCCGTTGGTCATGCACAGCCAGAACATCTGCCGCGTCCAGGCGGTCGGCAGGGTATCCCCGAGCATCTCATAGGACGCCTCGCCATTGATCACCGGCATCACCGGATGATCGGCGTAGGACGTCTGCATGGTCGCCACCGTGGGAGCGACCGCTTCGCGCTGACCGTGCGGCGTCTGCAGCAGATCGATGTCGAGCAGATCCACATCGTCGGTGGCATGGCGGGCTGAGAGGCGGCCGATGCCGGTGGGATGGATGGTGAGCAGGCGATGGTAGGGATCGTTCGCCTTGATGTAGCGCATCACGGTGGTCCACTGCGTGACCTGGGCGCGGGCATCATACGGGAAGCCCTTGGCCAGGTACCAGGGCAGGTTCGCTTCGCCAGCAGCGCACCAGACCACCGGCATGGCGCCATAGCGGGCGATGATGTAGCGCCAATGCTGCTCCATCTTCTCCACTCCCATCCACGACATGAAGTAGCCCCACGCGCCGACGATGCACGGCACCATGCCCTGGTCGACCAGGTAGGCCAGGCGTCTGTCCACGGCATCCCAGTACTCCGGGTGGATGCGCGCATAGCCGGTCTCCCAGGGGTAGCCGGCCTCGTTGGCGCCGCGCGGATCGAAGGGGTGCATATCGGGATACAGGCCAGCGACGATCTGGATCACGGTGAAGCCCTTCTGCTTGCGGTCCGCGGTCAGCTGCTGGAACTCCTCCGGCCACCCCAGGCGTTTGCACAGCCCCATCCACCAGGTGTCGCCCAGCCAGAAGAACGGCGTGCCATCGGCATAGGTGAGGTGGCGCTTGTCGGAGCTGACGCGGATGAAGCCATGCTGGTAGAGCGGATGATCGCCGACGTATGGCGCGATCGAGATCGCCCCCTCCTTGCCGTTGAGGTCGGCATTGCCGGCGTCGGAGCAGATGCTCTTCCAGGAGTGCGTGCCGACCTGCGGCGATGAGTAGCGCACGCGCCAGACCTGCTTGCCATCCCAGAAGGCCGGTATGCGCCTGATCGTCTTGTCGGGAGCCGTCACCTCGACATCGAGCTGAACATCGTTGAAGGGATCGGCGTAGTCCTTGCCCGAGACCAGCGACCATTCGACCACGCGGTTCGCCATCGCCGCGCCGCCACCAGCGCCGCCGCTCGCGGCAGTGTCGTCGGCGGCGGGTGCCGCAGCCATCAGGCTGAGGACGGCGGCCAGCAGCAGGGTGACGCGGGCGCGTCGCAGGCGGCGGATGGTCATGGCAGGTCTCCGAAGCAGGCGGTTCGTATCAGTCCGGTGGTCAGCAGACGCTCGCTCGTCGTGAGGTGGGCGCAGCCATGCCGCCGGCATCCCATGGCTGGTGGGCCACTATTCAAGAGTGATCATGGGTGCTGAAAGAGCCGGAGCGGAGAACCGCGTCAGCATTGTCCTAGCAGCTGACGCCGATCATCCAGATCCGCAGTCTCGAGGCGGAACGCCACAGCGCGGAAGTCGATGTGCTGGAGGTCCACCGCGCCACCTGCCGCCGTCCCTGAAGCGCATGGGCGGCATGCCCAGGAGCGACAGGATGCTCGCGCCCGCAGCGGCCCCGGTCCATCCGCACGGCGCTGCCGGGTGCACCCACCGCCAAGTCCCTCTATCTGCGCAGTTGCCGCTGAGGACACCTCATCGCGACCCATCAGCCCGCAAACCCCGTGACCGTCCCGGCCGTCGTCGGCGCCAGCCGACGTGCGCCAGGATGTTCCGGTCATGGGCACGGTCATCCAGGGGCACGACTCGATCATTCAATGACATGGAGTACCGTCTGTTATGGATATCGTCATGGGCAGCGCTCCCGCATGGTGCCACACCTGGAGACCCACCAGCCGAGCGGACCTAAATTTTAGTAAACAGCGCTGGACAGCTCCGGTACCATCTCCGCGCTGCGCCGGGCCGCGCATCCTCGACACCCGCCAAGGTTCCCCACCATGCTGCGCTCCCTCATCGCGATCCTGCTCATCTGCTCGTGGATGCAGGCGGCGGATGCACCGCCAGCACCCAGCCCGGTGCCCAAGATCCCGCTGATCACCGCCCATCCGGACTCCAGTGGTTGGCCGCATCTGCTGGCTGACGACCTCTCGAATGCCGATTTCCCTCCCGGCATCTGGTCGATGAAGGACGGCATCCTGACCGCGACCAAGGACATCAACCTGTGGACCAAGGCGGAGTACGGCGACTGCGTCATCGATCTCGAGTTCCGCCTCGATTCGGGGACCAACAGCGGCCTGTTCCTCTACAATTCCGATCCCACGAACTGGATGCCGACCACGGTCGAGATCCAGATCCTGGATGACCTCGGCAAGGAGTGGCGCAACATCCCTGCCAATTGGCGCTGCGGCGGCTTCTTCGGCCATCTCGCACCTCGCGCCAGCCTGGCCAAGGAGCCGGGGGCATGGAACCGCATGACCACCGCCTGCCGCGGTTCCCAGATCACCACCCTCATCAATGGCGCATTGGCGAGCGATGTCGATCTCGACGCCTGGACGGATGGCAAGCGCAATCCCGATGGGTCGGAGATTCCGCAGTGGCTCCAGGGGCAGCCCTGGGCCACCCTCCCCCATCATGGCCGCATCGGCCTGCAGGGACGCCATGCCGATGCCGGCATCGCCTTCCGTTCACTGCGCATCCAGGTAGCCGGTGCCGGCAAGCCGTGACGCCGCGATGGGTGCCAAGCGCACCGCCAGCTGGCACCAGGTCTCCAGCGCCCCTGGCAGGCGAGATGCGGCTATCGCCGTGAACACGTCCAGAGGCGGCGACCCGGATGGTCACTCGCCTCGCACGCGAGACCGCATGTCCGACCGCCAGCGCCCGATCATCGCCGCCACCATCCTCCTGCTCCTGCTGATCCAGGCGATGACCGACGTGGCCGCGGTCCTCGCGGCAGCCGATGCGCGCGATCCGCTGAGCACGCCCGGGACCCGGACGCTCACCTGGCCGGCTCGCCAGCTGCGCGGCTATGGCACGGTCTCGGGGACCTTCGTGGCCGATGACGACGGATCGATCACCCGCATCGCCTGCGACGATGCCGGCAAGGCGGCGCTGCTGCAGGCGAAATTCCTCTCCGATCTCGCGCTGCAGGGCGGGACGACCGCCCGCATGGAGGGTGATCCGGCCCTGACCGTGCAGATGATCGACAGCCAGGGCTGCCTGACCGCCAGCTGCTCCGGTTCCAGCGTGGTGATCGTCGCGGCGCGCGACCTCAAGCGCCTGCATGCCGCCCTGGCTCGCGCCGCGGTCAGCGGGGCGACCACCCCGCAGGTCGCCGTCCCGATGTATCTCGACCGTTGGGATCGCTTCGGCTTCCGCCATTACTACTGGCCCTGGCAGCAGCCCCCCGGCTACCATGGTCCTGGCTATGATGCCGTCTCCGAATTCGACTATGCGCAGGCGCAGGCGCGCGCCGGCATCCTGATCCCGATCAGCGGACTGGCCACCGACAGCGCCGATGGCATGGTCAACAGCGGCTGGGGCGGCTGGGTGGAACAGGAGGCGGCTCGCCATGGCCTGCCGGTCGACATCCACCTCGGCGCCAATGCCGGCTATGAGCCGACCTGGCTGCTCAACCGCTTCCGCGCCCAGACCCAGCTGAAGATGCCTGGATTCACCGGGAACTTCCACGACCTGCTCAGCCCCTATCTGGGCGGGCAGGGGGTGATGTCGTGGAACGCCACCACCGGCGAGGATGCCGAGCTGGGCGTGCTCCAGACGCAGGTCAGGCGCACCGCCAAGGCGGGCAATGTCATCTCCTATCTCGAGCCGCATGGCGAGACGCGCCATGGCGCGCAGGACCTGCTGCTGGAATACGGTCCGGTCGCGGATGCCGCCTACCGCCGCTACCTGCGCGGACGCTACACCACCGTGGCGGCGATCGCGGCGCGCTGGCAGCGGGATGTCCCGTCCTTCGATGCGATCCACATGCCGGAACTGGCGTCGTTCGCGGGACTGGTGCCGGAGGCGCTGGATGTCGCCGGCCGCTGGCGGGTCGGATATGAGGAGCTGACCTCACCGTCGACGGCGACCTACCAGTACGATGCCTTCCATGCGCTGCCGTCGACGCCGGCACCCGAGGCCTGGTACAAGCCCGGATTCGATGACTCCTCCTGGCCGGAGGTGGCCGGCGGCGGCAGCGACAAGCAGCTGTTCCTCGCCAAGCGCCCGGCGGTGTTCCGCCGCACTTTCGAGGTCCCCGCAGCCTGGCGCGCCCGCCATCCGCGGGCCTGGCTCTCGGTCTGGGACCTCACGCAGGCGCAGCACTCCGCGATCCGCGTGGTACTCAACGGACAGGAGATCGGCGTGGGTACGCTCACCCAGGCCACCCCGCACTGGTTCAGCGTGGATGCGACCGCGGCGCTGAAGGACGGCCGCAACTCCCTCGCCATCCGCCTGCCGCAGGGCGCCATGGCCTACCGCACCTACCTCACCCCGGTGGAACCGCTGCAGTACCCGTACCTTGGCGAGGGCCTGAATGCGCAGTGGGTCGATTTCATCGACTTCACCAGCTGGTCGCGCATCGAGGCGATCAGGCGCGGTATGGAGATGATCCGCCAGGCGGCCCCCGATCAGCCGATCACCCTGATGCACCCCGACGACTATGCTGATGGCCTGAAGAGCCTGGCGGTCGCCTACGGCGGGGAGTTCCACAATACCGGCTACATGGCCGCCTTCTGGGCCGACAGCAACCCGGCGCTCATGCGCGGCGCGGATCTGCCGTATTCGCTCGAACCAGGCGCACCGGCCAAGGATGTGGCGGAATGGCGGCGCTTCTGGGGCCTGTGGCAGACCGAAGGGGTGCAATCGGTGGACTACTTCATCCACCTCGGCGACATCCTGTGGAACCCCGAGATCAAGGCCGACTACGAGGCGCATCGCCGGCAGATCACCCTGATGGGCCAAAGCCATTATGCCAAGGCCGAGGTCGCCTGCCTCTATTCCGACCGCGTCGCCCAGCTGACCGGCTTCCCCTGGGGTTCGGCGCCCAATGCCAATCTCGGCAGCGGCTACTGGCAGTGGAATCCCGCTGCGGTCCTGCGCGGGCATTACCCCTATGACGGCCTGAGCCAGGGCTCGTTCGCCAGCGGCGATGCCGATGCCTATCGCGTCATCATCGATGCCAACACCTCGATCATGGACGAGTCGCAGGTCGCCGAGATCGAGCGCTGGATCCGTGCCGGCGGCACCCTCATCACCCTGGCGCAGACCGGGCGGCACACGCCAGAGAAGCCGGACAGCTGGCCCATCGCGCGACTCACCGGCTACCGCGTCACCCATATCGATCGGCTGGGCGCCGATGGCAGGATCGAGGAGAGCGGCCGGCTCGCACCCGCACCTGGACAGGAGATCGCAACCGCAGCGTGGGAAGGCATCGCGGCCAACGGCCTGCACCTCGAACGCACGGCCGCGGATGCGCACGATCTGCTGCTCTGGCATGATGGCGGCGTGGCTGCCGGCATGCGCCCCCTGGGCAAGGGGCTGATCGTGCAGCTGGGGGCGAAATTCACCGGGGCGCGGATCTTCGATCGCGTCGAGCCGGGCGGCGACAGCCCCGAGGTCAGGCATCTGCGCGACCTCTTCACCGCGCTGCTCGTGGCGCGCGGCATCGCCCCCGAGGCCGGACGCGTGATCGGAGACGCCGAGCAGGTCTGGCTCCGTCCGGCGGTCACCAACAATGGCCTGTATGACACCTGGACGCTGTTCAACTGGTCGAGCAGCCAGAAGCAGACAGTGGCGATCTCCCTGGGCAAGGACCGCCATCCCGCCTTCGCCATCGATGCGCGCACCTCCGCCCGCCTGGCCATCCAGCCGGGCAAGGACGATGCGCGCATCGACGGCATCGCGCTCGAGCCCCTGGAGACGCGCGTCTTCCTCACCCCACGCGGCGAGATCGAGCATGCCCCGCTGTCCTGGTTCGCGCTGCAGCGCAACTGGTGGCGCGGCACCACCTCGCCAGCTCCGCTCAGCATGCCCGCCGGGGTCGGCTCGCAGGCCTACGACCTCACCCCCGCCTGGCGCTTCCGCCTGCTCGACGACGGCGCCGACGCGGGTGCGCTGCTCGCCACCGGCTACGATGACGCCAGCTGGCCGGCCTCGGCCATCGGCATCTGGGACGTCGCGCAATCCGGCGGCCACGCCCATGCGGTCTACCGCAAGGCCTTCACCGTGCCGAGCTCATGGGTCGGCGGCCGGGTGTCGCTATGGCTGACCAGCTGGACCGGCTCCTCGTTCGTCGACCGGGGTCGGGTGCTGCTGGATGGCCGCGAGATCAAGGGCGACAATGACGGTGCCGCCATCGCCGAGGGCCTGCCATCGCTCACGCCGGGTTCGTCGCACCAGCTCGCGGTCGACATCCACAGCCGTGGCGTGCTCGCAGGCCTGCGCGGCCAATGCTGGCTGTCGTTCGAGCGCCCAGCGCAAACCGCCATCAGCCTGGCCGGTCGCTGGGTGCCATCAGCGGATGGCCTGCGCTCCGGCGAGCCCATCCAGCTGCCCGGCGACTACAGCGCGCAGTTCCTCCGGCGCACCGTCGCCATCGATGCGGCACTGCTGGGGAAGGAGGCCGTGCTCACAGTCGAGGGCGACCGCTCGCTGGTGGGCGTGCTCGTCAATGGCACGCTGGTGCGCAGGCACCATCACCTCATCGGCGAGCGCTGGAGCCTCGCCATCACCCCCTTCGTTCATTGCGGCGGCGAGAACGAGATCGAACTGGTGCGCTGGGGGGGTTCGGGCAGCGGGCGGGTGCGGGAGGTCACCCTGGGATTCAGCGACCCCCAGCCCTGAGTGTCCAGCCCGCTGCACCGGGGCGAGCCGCCTAGGAATGAACTGGGCCGCCGCTAGGATGCCGGCGCACCGACTGACAAGGACCTTTCCACATGAAGCGAAGCCTCCTCCCACCCCTGCTGCTGGCCATGCTCTGCTGCCTCGCCATCGGCACGCGCGCAGATGAGGCCTCCGCCCTGCCGCGCAGCACCCCGGAGCGGCAAGGGGTCTCCTCGTCCGCCATCCTCGCCTTCATCACCGCGGCTGATCATGACATCGACACCATGCACAGCTTCATGCTGCTGCGCCACGGGCAGGTGATCGCCGAGTCCTGGTGGCGCCCCTTCGACGCCAAGACTCCGCACATGTTCTATTCGCTGAGCAAGAGCTTCACCTCGACCGCGGTCGGCCTGGCGATCGCCGAGGGCAAGCTGTCGCTCGACGATGAGGTGGTGAAGGCATTCCCCGAGGATGCCCCTGCCGAGCCCTCCGCCAACCTGCGCTCGCTGCGCGTGCGCGACCTCCTGCGCATGCTCGCCGGCCACCAGACCGAGGTGCCGATCTGGGACGACAAGCCGGGGCAGGCGAACGAGGCCTGGACCAAGCGCTTCTTCGCCCAGCCGATCGCCTTCAAGCCTGGCACGCGCTTCCTCTACGATTCACCCGCGACCTACATGCTCTCGGCAATGGTGCAGAAGGCGACGGGCGAGAGCGTGCTCGCCTACCTGAAGCCACGGCTGTTCGATCCCATCGGCTACGCCGATCCGACCTGGACGGCAAGCCCACAGGGGATCTCCGCCGGGGCCTTCGGCCTGATGGGACGCACCGAGGACATCGCGCGCTTCGGGCAATTGTACCTGCAGAAGGGCGCCTGGCAGGGTCGGCAGCTCATCCCGGCGAGCTGGGTCGAGCAGGCCACCACCCTGCAGACAGGCAATGGCAGCAATCCCAAGAGCGATTGGGATCAGGGCTACTGCTTCCAGTTCTGGCGCTGCCGCAACCACGCCTACCGCGGCGACGGTGCATTCGGGCAGTACTGCATCGTCATGCCGGACAACGATGCGGTGATCGCCATCACCAGCGGCGTCCATGACATGCAGGCAGTGCTCAACCTGGTCTGGGACAAGCTGCTGCCGGCGATGAAGGCGGAGGCCCTGCCCGAAGATGCGGGAGCCGTCCACGCACTCCAGTCCGCGATCTCAGGCCTGACCGTCAGCATGCCTGCCGGGCAGCCCGCCTCGAGCCTGGCAGCCTCGGTGTCGGGGATCTGGTACGCCATGCCCGAGAATGATCGCGGGATCACCGCGGTGGCCCTCGATGCCAGCGCAACCGCCACCGCCCTGCTCGTACGCACCGCAGCCGGGGAGACGCGCACGCCTATCGGCATCGGCTCCTGGAGCCAGCCGGGCCCAGGCTTCGCCAACGGCATCGAGCGCATGCTCAGCGTCCCGGCGCATCCCCTGGTCGCCGCCAGCGGCGCATGGACGGCGGAGCAGGTCTTCACGGTGAAGCTCGCCCTCAGCCAGACGCCCTTCTCATCGACCCTGACGCTGACCTTCCATGATCACCAGCTGACCCTGGCATCGCAGCACAATGTCGCATTCGGACCGACCAGGCTGCCCGAACTGACCGGACAGGCCGCGAGCGGGAAGTAGGCTGGAGCCGGCGGGCGCGCCGACGGCCTGGGTGCTGCGACGCGCGGTACCTCCAGGACAGCCAGGCTCGCCGGGCTGAGGCCGCGTCAGTGCGCGTCGCGGAAGCGGATCATGTTTCTCGCGCCCTCGTCCCAGAGCTTGAGGCGCAGGCAGGCGAGCACATCCCGCGGACGCAACGTCGTGCTGATGGGATGCTGGAGCTCGGGGATGGCGGCCATCGCCTCCGACAGGCGGTAGAAGGGGATCGCCAGGTTCAGGTGGTGGACATGGTGGTAGCCGATGTCGCCGGTGAACCAGCGCATGATTCTGCCGAGCTTGAGGAAGCTGGAGGTCCGCAGCGATGCCCGGTAGTTGGTCCACTCGTCGGTCTTGAGGATCTCCATGCCGGGGTAGTTGTGCTGGGCATAGAAGAAGTAGGCGCCGATCGTCGCCGCCATCGCCACCGGCACGATGAAGGCGAAGATCGCCATGGACGGCCCGCCCCACCACCACAATCCGGCGATCAGCGCGCCGTGCGCGATCACCGCGAAGATCGAATCCCACAGCTTGCGCGGATGATCGATCATCGGTTCGATGGTCAGGCTCCAGGCGAACACCATGGGATAGGCGAACAGGATGATCAGCGGGCTGCGGCTGATGATGTAGCGCAGCCGCTCGACGAACGTCGAATTCTTCCACATCTCGCGGGTCATGATCGGATACGATCCGCTATTGAGGACCAGCACCTTGCCGACGATGGAATGGTGGAAGTTGTGGCTCATGCGCCACGACCTGGGGGGTGCCAGGATCAGATAGCCATAGGCATGCAGCAGGATCTTGGCCAGGACCGAGTTGCGCAGCAGCGAGCCGTGCATGAAGTCATGGTAGATGATGAACACGCGCACCATCACCAGGGCGCCGAGGATCGAGCAGGCCAACCGCGCCGGCCACCAGGGGGCCATCGCGGCGATGACCAGGATGCCGGTCATCATGACGCTGGTGGTGGCGAGGCACCACCAGCTCCGCCAGCGGTTCTCGATGGTGAAGGGGCGGGTGGCCGCCAGGACCTCACGTTCCGATCGCGGACTGGTGGCGACCTGAGTGGTCCGCTCCAGGCACTCTACACCTGCTTCCATGATCGCCATGTCGATGGTATCCTTCACCGTTGCGAACCCCAGTCTATCGCCGCCTTCCTCATCCGCCAATCGATACCGCGGCTCTGCGCTCCGCCGCACCGTCATGGCCCAGCCGGTGTCTCAGAGGCTCTTTTACCCCCTCGCCACCCCCCTACCCTCGAGCTCGATGCGGGTGTCGGCGTTCGTGGCGGACGTGGACAGCGTTGTGGGAATCCAGGTCCCACGCGGCTTCCAGCCAGTCGATGAGGGAACCGGCACCGGGCCGGTCGCACCCGATGCGGCCGGAATGCAGCTGAGACTGCTTGCGGGGGCGGTCGGATCGCCGCACCTCAACGTCCAGCCCTGCCCTTGCGGCGGCGGGCGGTGGGCTGGTCGTGCATACCCACGGACAAGGCCCAGCCCAGCACCATCAGCAGGAGGCCGGCGATGCCCCCACCTGATCCACAACGCCCTGTGTCGTTGGTGTATATGCCATCTCGTCCATTGCCGAGCTGATCCTCGACCGTGAGAGTCAATGACGCCGTGCCGCTACCGGACGCATTGGTCGCCGTCAGGGTGAGCACCGAGACCCCCACCTCCGTCAGGGTACCCGAGAGCACTCCAGTGATGGCATCGAAGGCGAGTCCGGCAGGAACTGGGCTGAGGCCGAATGACACCGGGTTGCCGGTCGCCACGATGGTATAGGAGAAGCGCGTACCAATGCGTCCCGAGGCGGTGGCGCTGCTGGTGATCGTGGGCACCGACGGGGCGATGGTGAAGGTGACCTGGGCGGTTCCGGTACCAATACCGTTAGTCGCACCGACGGTAGCTACGCTGACACCATTGGCGGTCGGGGTTCCGGTGATGGCGCCGGTCGCCGCATTGATGCTTGTGCCCGCTGGCAGTCCGGTCGCGGAATAGCTGGAGGGCAAGCCGGTGGCGGTGATGGCATAGGCGAGCGGCTGGCCCACGGTACCTGCTTGACTGAGGGCGCTGGTGATGGTCGGTACACCAGCCAGCACCGTCAGGGTCGCCGTCCCGGCATTGCCGGCGGCATCATGGGCGGTCACCACCAGGGTGGTGGTTCCAAGCCCCAGCACCGGGGTGGTGAAGCTCCAGGTCGGTCCGAGGGCCAGGCTCGCGCTTGCCGTCGTCGCCCCGGTCAGGGTGTAGGAGAGGGACACCACCCCGACATCATCGCTATCGCTGCCACTGAAGGTGATCGGCGCGGTGGAGGCGACAGAGAAGTTGGCTGAAGATGGAGAGGTGATCGATACCGCCGGAGGCGAGGTGTCGATGACCGTCACCACGACCGTAGCGGGGTTCGACACGCCGGTGTAGTCCTGGCCCTGGAAGACGAAGGTGTCGGTACCGACGTAGCCGGACGCCCCGGTATACTGGTAGGTGCCCGCAGCTGCATCCAGGAGCACCACGCTGCCATGCAGAGGCTGGGACAGCAGCGATATCGTCAGCGCATTGCCGAGGGCATCGAGCGCCGAGAGCGTACCGGGAGCTGGCGTATGCACGGACGCCTGGAGCGTACCGGCATAGGCGATGCGCTGTGGGTTGTAGATGGCCACGCCATTGGCGGTCTTGCCACCCGCTTGGGTGAATGGTCCGGTCACCACGATGCCACCGGGCGTCGATACCGCTTCATAGGTTTCCCCATTGGTGCCGCCGGGCACGGCCGACCAGATGGTGCCATTCCAGAAGGCGGCATTGCCAGGGGTGTTGGTCCCGCTGCCGAACGCGTAGATGCCACCGGGTGCTGGAACCAGCGCCTCATTCCCCCCGGTGAATGAGCTCCCCAGCGATTGCCAGGAGGTGCCATTCCAGCTGGCGATATTGGTCGCCGGGTTCCCACCGGCGGTAGTGAATATCCCGTCCACATAGAGCACGCCATTGCTGACCATGGACTGAGACGCATTGGCATTCACACCGCCTCCGGGGAGTGACAAGGAGGTGCCATCCCAGCTCACCAGATAGTCATTACCGGCTCCACCCAGGCCGCCATAATCACCACCGATGATGAGATCGTTGCCATATTGGACCAATGTGTAGACCCATCCTCCCGTGCCGGTGCCGATGGTGCTCCACTGCGACCCATTCCACGATTCGACGAACGGGATGAATCCCCCCATGCCATCGCTATAGCCTCCGCCGACGACGAGCTGGCCGTTGTAGATGGTCGCGGCATAGGGGTAATTGGGCAGTCCCGTCCCCAGCGCCGACCAGGCCAAGCCATCCCAAGCCGCGACATTGGTGGCGGAGACGCCACCGGCGGTGGTGAACTTGCCGATCTCGAAGACCGTGCCGCCGCTGACGTTGATGTCATCGCCGGCGCCATTCAGGCCTGCGCCGAGCGGAGCCCAACCGCCGCCAGTCCACTCGGCGATGCCGCTGGCGGAGATGCCATCGACGCTGGTGAACACTCCCGAGATGTAGACCTGCGAACCGCTGGCCGTCATGCCCCAATTGCCCGAAGAGTCATTGAAGCCGACTCCTGTACCCAGGGGTTGCCAGGCATCATTGCTCGAGGGGACCGTCGCGGGAACCGGCAGCCCACGGCGGATCAGGTTGTTGAAGGTGTCGGCGATGTAGAGGCGATGGGCACCATCGACGGCGATGCCTTCGGGCCCCAGGAAGCTGGCTGCCGAACCGGTCGCATTCGTGCTGCCGGTGACTCCGGCAGTGCCGGCGATGGTCGATACCTGTCCGCCCACGACGAAGGATCGGATGATCGAGGTGTTGTAGTCCGTGACATAGACGGTGCCATCCTCATCCACCGCGATTCCAGTCGGATAATTGAACGTCGCGCTGGTCAGCACCGCGCCATTCTGCGATCCCGGCACACCGACCTGACCGGCGATGGTGGATACCTGACCGACTGGTGTGATCAAGCGGATCGTCTCGTTGCGTTGATCGCACACGTAGATGGTTCCGCTGCCATCCACGGCGATACCGCAGGGGTTGGAGAATCGTGCAGCGGGTCCAAGGCCATCCATGCTGCCCGGCGGACCGGCCGTACCGGCGAGGGTGGTGACCTGCCCGAGCTGGGTCACGCGGCGGACGGTGTTGTTCCCCTGGTCGGTGACGTAGATGATGCCGTTGCCATCCACTGCGATGGCGGCCGGATTGGCGAACAGGGCATTCGAACCGGTTCCATCCGCATGGCCATAGACCTCCGGCTGCCCGGCGATGGTGGTGACCTTCCCCTGCGGCGTCACGGTGCGGATCAGGTTGTTGTTGTAGTCCGCCACATAGACCATGCCGCTGGCGTCGACGGCGACCCCGGTTGGATTGAAGAATGATGCGCCGCTGCCGGTCCCGTCCATGCTCCCCGGCGCGCCCGAGCCAGCGAGGACGGAGAGGGTGCCGTCCGGCGTCAGCTTGCGGATGGTGTGGGTATTGCAGTCGGAGATGTAGACATTGCCCTGGAGATCGACGGCGGTGTTGACCGGCTTGGCCAGCGGTGCATATCCCGGCTGGAAGGTGATCGTCGAGATGGCGACGCCGGCGCCCAAGCCGCAGCCAGCCTCGCTCCCGCCCGCAGCGATCCTCAACGACCGTGGCCATGTTCCATTCCCCTGCTGATTACGGCATTCTGCAAGGACTCTGGTACCACGCCAGCGGATCGGAGCAATTGCGAAGAGCATATGGTGCCCGGAATCGGTACGTGGAAGGCGCTGCGGCGGGTTCAGCTGCGCAAAAAGCCGTGACCGGCTTTACCACCCCGACCCGAAGGCTGGCCTCGCCATCACCAGGCTCCGCCGTCGCGCAGCGCGTCGTCCAGTGGGTCGGACCACACCGACGGCTCCTCCCCGATGGAACCGGCATGTCGCCTTGCGCAGCCAGCCCTCACCAGCCTATACCACCCCGGACGAGAGCTGGCCGCATGTCCCCTTATCCGTCATCCGTCGCCATTCGCATCCAGTGGCGCATAGCGGACGTGAATGCTTGCCTTCCCGTCCGCGGTTGGGTAGACACCGCATATCCTCACATGACTGCTCATGCATGGCACTATCAGGAATTGGACTGCAGGGCAGGACATCGGCACTCATCATCTCCAGTACTGGCCCTCTCCTGGCAAGGACTCCCATGCTCTGCACCCCCCCCTCTGTCGCCGCCGGCTCAGCGAGCGTCGCGGCAGGACCGGCAGATCCGCTCGCTTGGCGACCACCCTTGCCACCGTGGTCGCCGGCCTGGCCAGCAGTTCATGCCTCGCTGCCGCGGAACCGGACAAGAGCCCGTTCGAGATCTCGGATCTCCGCCTGACCGTCGGCATCGTGCCGCAGACGAGGGATGTCCAGTCGGACGTCGATCAGCCGCAAACCGGCATCAACGAGCAGAATGATGTCGGAGCGATGGGCCTCGGGGTGCGCGTCGAGCTCAGCATCACCGAATCCTTCGGCGCCCTGGGGCCATATGGCGGCTTCTTCTGGGCCGTCGGGGTGATGGATTCCCAGCAGAGCACTGACGCCAACAACCCCAACGCCCGCCTCGGGCTGACCGGTCCAGTCAAGATCGATGCCATGGGTGCCGATGCCTTCCTCGGCTAGGCGTTCGCCTTCACCAGGAATACCCATGTCGAACTCGGCCCCTTCATCGGCTTCGGCAGCGCCGATATCAGTGATTCCTGCCTCGTCGTCGGCAGTAAGACCCAATCGGAGGAATATTCCGCTCACGGCGCCTACCGCGAATACGGTGCACGAGCCACCATCGTCTACACCTCGTTGGCGAACAGCTTCCAGGTCGCCTTCGGCATCAGCTACATGGCCTACCACACCTCGACCCATCTCCAGTTCATCGCCGCCACCGGCGGTCAGGTCAATGAGCAGGTGACCATCGATTCCACCGGCGTATCGCCGTCCATCAGCGTCGGGATGCGCTTCTAGCACGCTCCAGCACCCCCTCCGCTCGCTCGGGTGGTCAGCGACTGGATGCAGCGTGATGGAGGACCTTGCCAGCTACGTCTGACTCCTGCCGACCGGGATGCAGCGTGGCCCCCGCTCTTGTGCTCACGTGGAGCACCGCCGCATCCCCACACTAATTCATGCCCAGTATCAACCTCGAGACTGACTGCACATCCCGGCCACCGCTAGATCTGCATCCCTCATCGGTAACTGATGTTATGGAAAATGATGGTACGCTAGCCCAGAAGTGGTCAACAAAATATTTTGCTTTAGTATATAGTGAAATATTAAGAGGTCGCGCCAGCATGGCCCTCCATCCAACCCGCCAGAATGCCATCCTCGATGCCCTGCGTCGGGCGATCCTCGATGGCTCCATCGCCCCGGGACAGCGCCTGCCGACGCGCAGCGAGCTGGAGTCGCGATTCGCAGCCAGCAGCGTCACCGTCCAGCGTGCGCTCGACATCCTGATCGCAGACGGCTTCGTCCAGCCACGTGGGCGCAGCGGGACCTTCGTCGCTGATCATCCGCCCCATCGCTGCCATTTTGGCCTGGTGATCCCCGGTCGGCTCGCCGAACAGGATCGCTGGCCGCATTTCTGGCGCGCCCTGGCGAACGAGGCTGCCGTGCTGTGCGGCAATGGGCCGCTCCAACTATCGGTGTATTCCGGCATCGCGACGCGAGACGAGACCTACTACCCCGCCCTTCTGCGCGATGTGCAGGCCCACCGCCTCGCCGGGCTGATCTTCGCCGCCAATCCCCACTACCTGGTGAATTCTCCGGTGCTCGATTCTCCCGGCCTGCCGCGCGTCACGATCGGCATCCGCGACGGCTCGGTGCTGCCATCGGTGATCAACCTGGATGCCCAGGGGCTGCTTGCGCTCGCGCTCGAGCGCTTCGCGCAGGCTGGCCGCCGCCGGGTGGCGCTGCTGACCGTTCCCGGCATCGATGCCGAGCAGCGCGAGTTCTTCCTCGCCGAGGCTGCCCGTCGCGGCTTGGAGACGCGCCCGGAATGGCTCCAGGCGGCGGTGATCGACTACCCCGCCTGGGCCGAGAATGCCATCCGCCTGCTCTTCCGCCCCGAGCACGCGCTGGTGCCTGACGCCCTGCTCATCACCGACGACAACCTGGTCGCCCCCGCGACTGCCGGACTTGCGGCCCTCGCCCTGCGCTGTCCCGCGGATGTCGACGTGGTGGCGCACGCCAACTTCCCCTGGCCAACGCCCAGCGCCCTGCCGATCACCCGCATCGGCTTCGATGCCACCGACATCCTGAAGCAGGCGCTCATCGATCTCGAACGTCAACGGCTGATGCCGGAGCGCTCCACCTACAGCACCGTACCGCCGATCCTCGCTGCGCTCGATGCACCGCCGTCCCCCCAGTCCAATCGTGATGCCACGCTTCGACCGCCATGCTCGAGGAGCTGACCATGCGTTCTTCACTCGTCATCCTGCTCTGCCTGGTGACCGCGGTGCACGGCGCCGCCGCCGAGGTGGTCGCCAGCGGTGTCCCCATCCAGTACACCCTGCCTTCCGAAGGCTCGCCATCGAAGACCTGGCGGGTGACCCTGGCGATCATCGATCCCAAGAATCCGGCCTGGATCATCAGCCAGTTCGCCGCCGGGGTGGTGCATACGGTGACGGCCGAGAACGACGGGCGCTGCAGCGACATCTGGGATGGGCTGGACGACAATTTCATGCCGGTGCCGCCAGGGACCTATGCGGTCAAGGGCATCTGCATGCCTGCCGACCGCTGGGCGGTCGATGGGGAGTTCCATTCGATAGCGCCCCGCTTCGTCGGCGGGGTTGGCGACTGGCTCCCCTCGCCGGATGACGCCGCCACGCATGGCGAACCCTTCCATGGCGATCCGGTGAATGCGCCGATCGGCGATGTCGCGGTGAGTCCTGAGGGGATCGCGGTCTTCTACTACTCCTACCTCGAGAATGGGCTGAACAATCCGATGATCGACCTGCGCAAGCCCCCGGGACCAGGGCAGTTCCTGCGCTCCTTCCCGTCCGGTGGGGCCGGCGGTGGCAACAGCACCTGCACGGATGGCCAGACGGTATGGAGCTTCTCCTCGGACGGAGGCTCGCATGTCTACCGTCCCGATGGTGCGCCCTTCGGCTCCAGCCCGCGGGCGATGCGCAAGAACGGCTACCAGCCGGATGGCCAGGTGACCGCGATGGCGGCATGGCGCGGCCGGACCGCCACCAGCGTCTTCATCGCCCAGCGGGGGCGGCTGGTGCGACAGGGCGAGTACAACTGGGTCGAGAGCCAGGATCCAGTCGATGTGGTCACCGTGCACGCCGGGGAAGGCGGCAAGATCCTCGCGACCATGCCCCTGCCACGGCCGCGCGGCCTGGCGGCGCGCGGCGGACGCGTCTACGGCCTGCACGCCGTCGCCAATGGCTTCGCCGTCAGCAGCGTAGAGCTCAAGGATGGCCTTCCCGTCGGCTCATGGCGGCAGGTCATCGCCCTGCCTGCCGGGATGGAGCCGGGAGGTCTCGCAGTCGATGGCGCCGGGCGCATCTACGTAAGCGAACCATCGGCCAACCACGTCCACCAGTACTCCCAGGATGGTACCCGGCTGCGCAGCTACGGCCATCTCCCGGCGCAGCATCCCGGAAGCTATGATCGCGAAACCTTCATGATGCCGGAGAAGCTCGCCTCATGGACCGATGCTGCCGGTCAGGATCGCCTGCTGGTGGTGGAGAAGGCCGGCCCCTGCCGGGTCAGCGAATGGAGCGCCGATGGCGCGCTGCTGCGGGAATACCCCAGCCTGCAGACCACCGCCAATGACGGATGGGCGGTCGATCCGGCCGACCCACGCCATGCCTACATCAGCGGTCAGCGCGGCTGGCTCTCCCGCTACTCCATCGACTATGCCAGCGGCCACTTCACCCTCGATGCGGTATGGCCCGACGTCGGCACCGATCCCCACCTGCCCGGCTTCGACCATGTGCGCATGGTGCGCATCCAGGGGCTGCCCTTCCTGGTCTGCTCACCGCGCAACCACTATGCGATCTACCGCCTCGATGGCGAGCGCTGGAAGCTCGCGGCCGGCATCGTCAGCATCGCCCAGGCGTCAGGACCGGCGCAGCACTACCTCTGGCGGGACCAGAATGGCGATGGGGTGGTGCAGGAGAGCGAGTTCCGCTCGACGCCGATGACCCTGCCTGGCAACATCCTGCGCTACCATGGCGAGCAGATCGGCGAAGATCTCGCCCTGCTGGCCATCGACCAGGGGGGACGCGATGCCTGGCGCCTGCCGGTCAGCCGCATCGATGAGCATGGCATCCCGGAATTCGGCGGCTGGAGCCGGATCTTCAGCGATCCGGTCTTCGCCGCACGCGCCACCAACTCGGCAACTGCGCTCTTCGGCGCCAACGAGCTGGCCGACAGCTTCAGCAGCGACTGGGCGCAGTGCGATGGCACGCCGGAAAAGGGCTTCTGGATCTCCGCCCGCGGCGGGCGGAATTTCAGCGCCAACCAGGGGGCGCAGGAGAAGGTCTCCGCCTATGTCGCCGACGGGAAGGGCGGCATGCGCCTGCGCTGGCGCGTCGGACGGGCAGCGGTGAGCGGAACGCCCGCCTCGGGCGAGACGCTTGGCGCCATGCACATCCGCGCGCCCATCAATGGCATCCTTCCGGTCATCGACCAGTCGCGCTGCGGCGTCCTGCTCTACAACCAGGATGGCCTCTATGTCGATACGCTGTTCCCCCCGGGCGGCAGCCGCCGGGGGATCTACGAGCTCCCGGGTGAATTCTTCTCGGGCATGGTCTATGCCGATCCCAAGGATGGCGGCATCTATGTCGGCGTCGGCAAGGATACCCCGCAGGTCTTCCGCTGCATGGGATGGACGCTGCACGACAGCCCGGTGCGGGCACTGGCGGATCTGCCTGCACGGGTGGAGATCGCCCTGGCTCAGATCGCCAATCCCCCGGAGATCGCCCTGGCGCTGCGCGGTGGCGCTGGAAAGGCACGCATCGCACGCTTCGCCCCTGCCTTCGGCGGGGTCCAGCACGATGGCACGCTCAGCGGCTGGGAGCAATGCGATCCGGTGACGTTCAGCGCCGACAAGGAACGCTCAGTAGAAGTGCGCTGCCTGTGGGATCCAGGACATCTGCATCTGCGCATCCATGCCCGCACCGGCACCCCCTTCGTACCCAGACCCCTGCAGGCGCTGGAGCGCGTCTTCGCACATGACCGCGCCAGCGACGCGGTGAGCATCTACATCCAGGGGGATGCCGCTGCCCAGGCCACACGAGAGACCGGCGGGCGTCCGGGCGATATGCGCATCGTCCTCGGCCTGTTCAGCGATGGCGGACGGGTGCGTCCTGCCGCGATCGGATTCCATACCTCCTGGAGCGGCCCCGGTGCCAGCCCCCAGACCTATCAGACCCCGGTGGGCAGGGCGCAGTTCGCGCATGTCGGCGAGCTGGCCGGTGCGATCCTGGGTGGCGCGAGCGATGGCGATGGCAAAGGGTATGTCGTCAGCGTCTCCATCCCGCGCGACGCCATCCCTGGCCTGCCGGTGTTCTCCCCGGCGCTGCGCACCACCATCGATTTCGAGGCGACCTTCGGCGGGCATGCCAAATTCTGGTGGGCCGATACCGACGGCTCGGCGAGCCGTGAGACCTTCGACGAACCCACTGAAGCGCGCCTCTATCCCAGCGCCTGGGCACCGCTCGAGTTCGCTGTACCCGCCAAGGGCGGGCTGGTGCTGAGGAATTGGCTGGTGTGCGGGCCGTTCGGGGGACCGGGAGCGGAGCAGTTCGTCTCAGACCCCCAGGGTGCGATGAAGGACACCGTGCGCGCCTTCTTCGAAAAGGCTGCCTATCCGCCTGATAACGGTCCCTTCGATCCGACGGCGGTATTCAAGGGGGCGATGATCAGCGGCTGGTGGCCAACCGAGGCGGAGGCGCGCTGGAAGCCGGCCGAGATCGAACCGCTCGATGCCCGCCTGTATCTCGGCAAGGGCGGGGCGCAGGTCTGGTATGCCACCACCTGGGTGCACGCCGAGGCGCAGATGCCGATCCAGTTCATCGTGCACAGCATGCCGCAAGCGCGCGTCAAGCTCGCCATCGATGGCGCCGTCCTCTTCGACGGCCTGGCGAAGCAGGAGATCGGCAATGCCTGGCTGACGACGACCGTGCCGACCACCCTGGCCACCGGCTGGCACCGCGTGCAGCTGCGCACCTTCGACTGGGGCTATGGCACGGAGAAGGTCGGCTTGGCGATCGATGCACCGTTGGAGGCGCTCTGGGGCATCCGCTGCACCGGCCATCAGCCGGAATGACGGGGCATCCTCCGGCCGGCACATCACTCCGGTAGGCGAGCCGAGAGAGCTCAGGTAGTGGCCGTTTCGAATCCGATACGCCTGGCCCAAGAGGGTTCGGCTTGGGTAGCGCTGGGCTGGAATAGCGGACTGCGCCACAGCTGCCGATGACCGATGACAGTAGCTGCACTGAACCGGGCTCAGCCCAAGTCCGGGACGAGCCTCGGGGAATGGGCAGCCAGACATCATGCCAACACCCTGTTCACCAACGGTCGCTCTGCCATTGTACCGCAGCCTCGTGGTCCAAGACTGCTGCGGACAAGGAGCCCTTCATGAGCGCACGCACCATAGCCGTCCTGGGTTCCGGCATCGTCGGGGAGGTACTCGCCAATGGCCTGCTGAAGCACCGCTACGCGGTGGTGCGCGGCAGCCGCGACCCGGCGAAGCTGGCGCCGTGGTTCACGGGGGCTGCCGGCACGGCATCGGCCGGGACCTTCGCCGAGGCGGCCGCAGCGGCGGAAATCATCATCCTCGCCGTCAAGGGTTCGGCGGTGGAGTCGCTCGTCTCCTCGCTGCCGCCCGCATCGCTGACCGGCAAGGTGGTGATCGATGCGACCAATCCCATCGCCGATATCCCGCCGACCAAGGGGGTGCTCACCTTCTTCACCGGTCCAAATGATTCGCTGATGGAGCGCCTGCAGCGCCTGGCTCCGGGCGCCTTCCTGGTCAAGGCCTTCTCCTGCGTCGGGAATGCCTTGATGGTGAATCCGTCTTTCCTTGGTGGCAAGCCGAGCATGTTCATCTGCGGCAATAGCGACCAGGCGAAGGCCGAGGTGCGCGGCATCCTCACCGCGTTCGGCTGGGAAACCGAGGATATGGGTTCGGTGGAGAGCGCACGCGCCATCGAGCCCCTGTGCATGCTGTGGTGCATACCAGGCTTCCTGCGCAACCAATGGGGGCATGCCTTCAAGCTGCTGAAAGCCTGATCACAGGCGATCGGGCTGCCGAGACGAGCCCGCTTGCCGGGCTTCCCAGCTTGGCGCTCGCCATCTCCTCGCCGCCATCCCATCCGGCAATCCGATCGATGCGGATTGAGCATGTTGTTTGTGATCGCCAGGTCGACGAACTGGTCGCCGGTCAGCCCATTGGGCGCCTTGGCCCACAGGTAGAATGCGCCATCGGGTGGCGCCAGCTCGAAAGTGGTCGAGAGGATGCCCACCATGAGGTCGCGCTTGCGGCGGTAGGCGGTGATGTTCTCGGTGCTGTCGACGCCCGGGCAGGCGAGCGCAGCGTATTGAACGACCGATGGCGCGCAGACGAAGCTGTACTGCTGCACCTTGGTCATCGCCTGGATGATCTCGGCCGAGCCGCAGGCGTAGCCCAAGTGCCAGCCGGTCATGCCGAAGGTCTTGGAGTGCCCGACCAGCACCACGGTGTCGGGGTAGACCTCGGCCATCGAGGTCATCGGCTCATAGCTGAAGGCGCGGTAGATCTCGTCGCTGACCACGGCGATGCCATGCTTGGCGCAGACCTTTGCGATCGCCTCGAGCTGGCTCTTGGGGATGATGCGGCCGGTGGGGTTGGCCGGCGAGTTGGGCAGCAGCAATTTGGTCTTGGGCGTGATCAGCTTCTCGAGCCGATCAGCATCGATGCCGAAGCCGGTCTCATAGGTGTCGAGGTAGACCGGCCGGCCGCCGAAAAGGTTGACCAAGTGCTTGTACAACGCGGAATGGTGCTATGAAAACGCTACCACAGTCCCGAACTTTTTCCCAAAGCCCACTGCACCCTGGACTTGGTCACGGCCTTGGTCACCGCTTGCAGCCCTGCGGGTTGAACTCATAGATCATAGGCGCCAGCTGGTCATGAGTTATAGCTCCGAGTGCCGGACCAAGTCCGGAGTTGCAGAATCTACCAAAGCCCCAACCATCAGGAATCTCGGAATGGATTCTCAATCAGCACCCCACGTACCACTTGGCCATGATTGAGGTCTTCCGTCCATAGGCGTTCGCATTGGGCCTTTTCCGCACTGACGATGATCAGGGCATCCCAGAACGACAGCGTATTCAGCACACTGCAATCGATGGCCTCATTGATGAGCGTGGGCTGGATCGGAATCACCTCGAAATGCTCGAAGTCGTGGAGAAGGCCTTTGGCCACGAGTGGCTCAATCCCAAGCTTCCGTGTCGCAGCCACGTAGAATTCCTGCATGACCTGTGTGGAAATCACAGGGCGGACGACTCCCGCTCCTATGGCCCGCAGGAGAGCGATGGCACGGGCCTGCTTGATGGCCTGCCCATGATCGGAGGCATAGACAAGTACGTTGGTGTCGAGGAAGACCTTAGACATCGTACAGATCGCTGCGCTTCCAGCGCTGGCCCTTGGAGTTGCCCCCCGCCTTCTCCAGATGCGACAGGCATTCCTCGACCCATAGCTGATTGGGACTGGTCACCGTGCGAGACAGCAGGTCGCGGATGAATGCGTTCAGGGACAGCTGGTGCTGTTGCGCATAGTCCCTGCTCGCCTGCAGGAGGTCGTCATCAAGAGCTATGGTGATATTTGCCATGATCACAGGATACGTGGACACTGATTCAGTGCAATCCGTGACTGCACTTTAGCAGCCCGCGGACTATCGCAGATCATTACCAGCGTATTGACAGCATGTTAAAAATTTTTCAAGGAATGTGATAGCGCAGGCCATCGATTCCACGAGTAGCCTTTGGGCGAAGGCATTCGCCATCCGCACAGTTCATCACGAATGTCTGTCAGTTGCTCTTGGGCGTGGGCGTCCTGATTGAGGACCCGTCCCGAAGTCGAATGCATTCCCCGACCGCCCTTACTCATTGGAACTGGTACCGCATTGACACTCACGCATAGCCCAAGAACCCACTGTCCGTTCCCTGGCCCTGCGCTTCCCTGTCTGCGGTCATGCGGTACCACACCTCAAGGGAATGACACATGACCGAAGATGTCGCCAAGCCGATTACACCAGCTCCGCCACCCACACCGCAGCAGACAGTCATTACTTCGCCTGTTGTTGTCCGGGTAGTTGAGGCGCCACCAGCAGACTCGCTGCAATGGTGGGGACTAATCATCATTCCTCTCGCGCTTGCTCTTGCCACAGGCGGCCTGATCTTCCCCCGATTTTGCGGACCGGTGATCTTCCCCCGATTTTGCGGACCGGTTGTTTAGAGAGCGGACGAGACGTTTGTCATTGAATTCCCGGTGGTCAAGATGAATGCGTGCCGATTGGAAGGAGGAACCCAGGTGGTGCTGGGGCTG